>Ga0256836_1000003_pt1 | contig 241176 bp, 237 predicted proteins | sample 4561380metaG_FD_185974 | JGI IMG/M metagenome (GOLD analysis project Ga0256836, IMG submission 185974) | Hydrothermal vent microbial communities from Guaymas Basin, Mexico - 4561-380 | ecosystem: Environmental > Aquatic > Marine > Hydrothermal vents | place: Mexico: Guaymas Basin | collected...
GAGGATACATGGTGGTATAGGTTATAAAACTCCGAGAGAGAGGTATCTGGAATATCTCGGTTCTCGTCAGGAGGTATTGGCTAATGTTAGTTGAGGGTTGTACAATTTTTAGGGGGTCAGACCAGAAGCGATGATTAAGGAATTTAAGGAAAGAAAGAGTGAGATTTTTAAGGCATACGACAAGCTTGCCCAGGAAGGCATCGCTAAAAAAGAGGAAGTAGAAAAGTGGAAAAGTGAGCTTGATAGAGAAGAGTTTACGGTTAGCTTCTGCGGTCAGATTAAGGCAGGAAAGTCAACCTTATTAAACGCTCTAATCTTCAGAAAGCCAGTTCTTCCTTCAAAAATAACGCCCCACACTGCAAAACTCACCCTGATTAAGTACGGAAAAAAACCCAGGTTTAAAGTTGACTTCTACTCTCCAAAAGAGTGGAAGGAGCTACAACAAGTAAAGAAAGACGGTGAAAAGTACTTTGACAAATACCTTAAAGAAGAGGTAAACAAAAGAATTGTAAAAGGCATATACCCTGAGGGCGTCCTCGGAACTACCAAAGAGTTTAAAGACCTTAAAGAACTAAACAACTTCGTAGGAGCTGACGGCGACTACACCCCCTTCGTAAAGGAGATAACGATTTACTACCCCAATCCCATACTCAAAGAGTTAACTATAGTTGATACCCCTGGAACAAACGACCCCAACCCTCTACGCTCAGAAGAGACGAAAAAGTGGATTAAAAACTCCAACGCCGTAGTCTACGTAGTTTACGCAGGGCAGGCCTTTTCAGAGCCAGACATTGAGTTCATAAACGAGTACCTGCTTACCGTTCCTCCAGAGCTAATGGTCTTTACCGTTAACAAGATAGACACAGTAACAAGCATAGAAGAAGTAAAGGCCTGGGTTGAATCTGTAAAAGACGATGAGAGATTGAAAATTAGAGGAATAATGCAAGACAAAGAGTCTGTAGCATTCGTAAGTGCTCTTGCAGGTCTTATAGAGAGAATGCTTAAAGACTGTGAAAAGGAGGGAATTGAGCCTGAAGAGTGCATACCCGAGGAGCTCCAAGAGCACGCTGAGGAGCTTTACGAAAGAGACTTTTTAGAAGAAGAAAAGCACGGAATACCCAAACTTGAAAGAGTAATAGAGAAGAAACTGATTAAAACGAAAGGACGCCACCTTCTCTGCACCCACAAACAGAGAATTATCGGTTTAGTAGAGCAAAAAACTTTAGAGGTAAACAAAGAGCTTAAAGTTAAAGAAGAAAAGCTTAAAGCTCTAACAATGAGCAGAGAAGAAATTGAGCAGAAAATAGCCGAACTTGAAAAGGATAGAAACAAACTATCCTCCGCCAAAACTGAATTTGATAGAAGAATTGCAGATAATATAAATAAGTTTGAAAGGAAACTTAGAGAATTAATTAACAAGGAAAAGGCAAAAGGAAAAGATTCTCTTATAAGAGAGCTACAAACATTACAATCCGTGGATTGGGATGCCATTCCCAGCGAAGCTGCATTTATAATAAAGTCAGTTATAGACGAGATGTTCTCAAGAATCTATCAAAAGCTTGATGAGAAGAGCGACATAGTAAAGGAATTTAAACGAGACATGCAAGGAACTTATGAGAACTTCAAAAATGAACTTCAGGAACTCTCTATAAGTATTTCAGATACCTTTGATTTCTTCCCATTTAACACTATTTTCAACGAAAGTATAAGAAGAGTCGAGGAAGAGCTAACTGTCGAAAAAGAAAAGATATACAACAAGCTTGAAGCATTTAAGGAAAAACATAGTAGTTTAGTTAAAAGTATTTTCCGATTTCTCTCTTTCGGAAAGGTTGATGGTGGAAATAGAGACAAGCTACTCAGCGACATAAAAAACATAGGTGTGGATTTCATAGAAAAAGCACTTGCTCCCCTACCTGGCGCGATATCAAGCAAGTTCAAAAATGAAATAGTAGAAAAATTCAGCCAAGTAGCACGCCTTATACAAGAAAGAATAACAGCTACGAGCGATTCCCTGAAAGAGCTGCTAAGCAAGGAAGAAGAGTTAGATAAAAGAGCGGTAGAGATAAGAGCTGAGGTAGAGAAGCTGAAAGGAGAACTCCGGCACTTAAAAGAGCTCAAAAAGCAACTATCAAACCTCATAAAAGTGGAGTGTGGCCATGTGTAAGCTTTTCAAAAAAAGGAAGGAAGACGACAAGAAAAAGGAGGAAGAGAGAATGGGTATTACGGAAATTCTGATTATACTAGCTATAGGCGGAGTTATAGGTTATGCACTTTGGCGTTCAGCAGCGTCAACTTCACAGAAAGGTTCGGGAAAAGAGCGACTAAAAGACAGAGAGACTGAAACAAGTAAAGGCAAAGGTACTGCAGCAGGGGAAGACACGAAAAAGTGGTTTGAAGAGAAGTATTGGGAATGGTACGACAAATTTTTAGGTTATTATTTGGAAGATGTTGCAAACCAAAAGCCCATTCCAGTTACGAAGCTCAGTAAGTTTAACCAGTTTTTAAAAGAAAGAGGCCTTAAAAAGTACTTTGCAAAACCTGTAGTTGAGGCATTCTTTGACTTTACCGGCGAGAAGAATGAAGTCATAAAAGAGTTCCTCAAAAAGCAAAACTTCCCCATAAACCACCCCGACGAGCCAAGGAAAGACCTGGAGGAATTCATTAAACAGAAGGCCAGGAAAGAGGCCGAGAAGATAGTAGAGGAATTCCTCAGACAGGAAGGAGAAAACGGCCAGTAGCTCCTACCTGCCGAAGCGGTACCAGATGTTGCAGGCACCCTCTAAGGAGACCATACAGGGGCCTTTGGGGTTTCTCGGGGTGCAGGCAGTCCCGAAGAGTTTACAGTCGGTTGGATAAGCCTTACCGAGGACGACCTTGTCGCAGATGCACCCTGGGATTTTGTCCTCTTTGATTTCTGGAAGGTTAAAGACAATTTTGGCGTTAAGGTGGGAATACTCTGGTCGGAGCTCCAGCCCCGATTTTGGAATCAAACCTATTCCCCTCCAGTTTACATCAGCCTTTTCAAAGTACTTATACATAAGCTCCTGAGCCTTTTTATTCCCTTCAGGACGGACAACTCCTCTATAGACGTTCTCAAGGTCCGCCCTTCCCTCTTTTAGCTGGTAGAGAACCTTAACGATCGCAAGGAGGAGGTTCTCCGGCTCAAACCCAGCAACAACTGTTGGTATTCCGTACTCCTCAGGGAAGACCTTCCAAGCCTTTGAGCCTACTATTGCAGAAACGTGGCCGGGAGCAATAAACGCATCAACTCCTACCTCAGAATCCTTAACTAGAACTTCCATTATCTCAGGGGTAAGCTTTTGAGAGGTAAGTATGAAGACGTTATCCGGAATACCCATCTCAAGGAGAGCAGCTGTTGGAGCTGTGGTCGTTTCAAATCCTATTGAGAAGAAGACAACTTTCTTATCGGGATTCTCTTTTGCAATCTTTAAAACCTCATGTGGAGCAGAGATCATCTTATAGTTTCCGCCACTGCTCCTGATTGAACCGATTTTTGTAGGGACTCTTAGCATATCTCCGTAAGTTGCGAGGATAACGTCGTCCCTATTTGAAAGGTTTATTGCGTTTATTACGTCGCTTTCAGAACAGACACAGACTGGACACCCCGGTCCTGGAACGAGCTCAATAGTCTCAGGCATCAAGGAACGGAGGCCTGCATGGGTTATCGTATGTTCATGAGAACCGCAGACGTTCATTATCTTTACTTTTCTATCCCTTGGAGCAAGTGAACGGATTAGGTTTACAAGTTCTTTAACTCTTTCTCTTTTCATAACTTAACTCCTGTTAGGAATTTTAACTCCAAAGGAAAGAACCAGGAGAAACAGAGCAAGGGTTGGAGTAAATGTAAACTGAAAGACCATAGTGCTGAGAACTGCAAACTGAACGAGGGCTGCCTTTAAGGGAAAGGCTCCAGCAAGGAGAAGACCAACCATAACTCCCGGAATGTGGACTATACCAACGGAGCGGAACATATCCCTCACAGGGGTCGTTACGTCATCAATGAGCTGGCGGAAAATGAACTTAAAAATCTCAAAATCTGGAGCTCCCAAAGCAGCCATTCCCAGGATAATATCCTCCAAATCCTGTAAGCGAGTAGAGTAGTACTTAAAGGAAAGGGAGAGGCTCCTCATTCCTGCAGCAGTAACTATTCCGGCAAGAGGAATTAGTGAAGTAGCCTTTAAGTGTAGAACCCCTCCAAGGTAAAGGAGGAGGAGGGTTAAACTAGAGAGAGTAGAGATAGAGAAAAAGATAACGAAAAAAGCTCTATACTTTGGAAGTGGAAGGTTAAACCTCTTAAGGGCAATTAAAGAGGCGTTAAAGTAGAAGAAGAGAACAAAGATGAAGTTATAGATAGGATGCTTAAGCTTTAAGAAGAAGAGAATTACAAATCCAATCAAAATAAGTTGGATGAGTGAAAGAACGGAAGAGATGAGTAGCTCTTTCCAAATCCCTATGGAAAACTTCCTATCAAGGAGAACTACCGCCAGAACGAAGGAGTAAGAAACAAGAAGAATTTTCAGGACTTCTATCGGTTCAACCATTTAACAGATCCTTGGAAGGGGATCTTCCTCAAGGAGCTCCAACCTCCTCATCCCGCCAACTTCCGTTTTAAGTAAAACGTGAGGCTCTTGAGTAATCTCTCCTATTAACTGTGCATCCTTACCAAGGGGATGGGAACGGAGAATTTTAAGGGCCCTCTGTGAATCTTCAGGAGAAACTATTACAACAGCCTTGCCTTCATTTGCAAGGTAGAGAGGATCGTAACCGAGCATGTCGCATACGAACTTAACGTCTTCCCTAACGGGAATCTTCTCCTCGTACAAAAGAGCTCCAAGCCCGGCAGACTCACAGACCTCAACCAAAACAGTGGCAAGTCCTCCTCTGGTTGGATCCCTCATAAACCTCAAGCCGGGAAGTTCAAAGAGGGGAACTAGGAGAGAGTTAAGAGGAGCACAGTCGCTCTCAAGTGTCGTTTCAAGCTCAAACTCTTCCCTTGCAAGGGATATTGCTATTCCATGGTCTCCAATAGTTCCAGTAACTATTACCTTATCCCCGGGCTTTATAAGTTTCGGGGAAAGTTCCCTAACAACCTGACCGACCCCAGCAGTGTTTATATAAACTCCGTCACACTTTCCCTTTTCAACGACTTTAGTATCACCTGCAACAATTTCAACTCCGGCTTCTTTAGCAGTCTCAGCCATGGTAGAAACTATCTTCTCAAGCTCTTCTAATGGGAAACCTTCTTCAATAATAAAACCAGCAGTTAGGTATTTGGGGAGAGCTCCGCCAACAGTAAGGTCATTAACGGTTCCGCTCACTGCAAGCTTTCCAATGTTTCCACCGGGGAAGAAAAGGGGCTGAACGACGTAACTGTCTGTAGTAATGGCCAACTTATTAAATCCAGGAGTGTACGTAGAGTCGGAAAGCTTATGAAGAGCAGGAGAACTAAAGTATTTAAGGAATAGGTTCTCTACCAGTTCCTTTGTGAGCTTACCTCCGCTTCCGTGTCCAATTTCTACCTTCTTCATGAAAGGCCTCCAATAACAAAGAGGAATGGGGAAACAGCAAGAGTACTGTCAAGTCTATCAAGGACCCCGCCGTGGCCGGGTATTATATTACCAGAATCCTTTACACCAAATAGCCTCTTTAGTGCACTCTCAAGTAGGTCTCCGAGCTGGGATACAACGGTAAGGAAAAACAAAATGAATAAACTCTCTAGAGAAGGTTCCAGAAGGCCTAGCTCTGAACCTATGAGAAGGGATAGGAGAGCTCCTGCAAGACTCCCTCCAACAGAGCCCTCAAGGGTCTTCTTAGGGCTAACTTTCGGAGTAATCCTCCTCTTCCCAAAGTACTTACCGACTAAGTAGGCAAAAGTATCTGTACTCCAGACAATTGATAGTAGAAGGAGGAAGTAAGGTTTAGTTAACTTAGCAAGGGCAACTGTTCCAAAGGTTATATAGATGAGAAAGAAAAGGGTCGGAAAGAAGGAAGTTTTAACCTCACCGTAAGAGAGGAGAGAGAGAAGGAGGAGAGTAAGGGAAAATAAGGCCGGTAGGAGAATAAGGAGGTAAGAGAGAAAAGTTCCGCTGTAAAAGATAAGGGAGAAACTTGAGAAGACTTTTGATAGGAGGGATAAAACAAGTGGAAGGTTTACAGCCACAAAGAAGGCAAGTGAAAACAGGAGAACTGCCCAGGTCAAGAGCTTTTCAAGGGAGGCCATTTTAAAGAGCTCAACCACCATAAAAACTCCCAGCAGGTAAACGAGGGAGTAGTAGTAGTTGTAGGGAAGTAAGTACATGAGGAGAGCATAAATTAGAACGATAAGAGCTCCAACTATCCTTTCTTTCATTTTACTCCGCCAAACCTCCTCTCCCTCTTAGAGTAATCAAGGAGGGCCCTCATGAACTCCTCCTCGGTAAAGTCTGGCCAGAGGGTATCGGTAAACCAGAGCTCCGTATATGCAGACTGCCACAGGAGGAAGTTTGAAATTCGGAGCTCCCCGCTGGTTCTAATTAAGAGGTCAAGGTCTGGAAGCTCAGGAATGTAGAGGTACCTCCTTAAAACGGCCTCGGTTATCTCCCTATGGCCATCTTTTATTGCTCTGTTAACTGCGTCCAAAATCTCCTGTTTGCCTCCGTAGTTGACTGCAAAAACAGTGGTCATTCCGGTACAGTGGGAGGTTTTCTCCTCTACGCTGGAAAAACCCTCTTGAAGGTAAGGAGGGAGCTCCCAGAGCCTTCCCATGGCCCTAAACCTTACGTTATTCTCAAGGAAGAGGGGAAGTTTACTTTTAACGTACTCGTACATAAGGTGAAAAAGGAACTCAACTTCCTCTTTAGGCCTCTTCCAGTTCTCAGTTGAAAAGGCAAAGAGGGAGAGGTACTTAATTCCAGTTTTACTCGCTGCTACGACGATCTTCTCAGTAGTCTTGGCTCCAGCTTTGTGCCCCTCAATTCTGGGTAAACCTCTCATTTGAGCCCAACGGCCGTTTCCATCCATAATTATTCCAACGTGAACCGGAACGTTCTTTACTTCCATTTAAGGCCCTTCTCCCCTGTTATTCCTCAGCTCGTCAATAAAGTCTGCAAGTTCCCTAACTTTACCAACAAGCATGAAGTGAACACCAGCTCCAAACTCTGAAACAGCCCTGGCAAGATCCAGGGTATACTCCCAACCGTACAGGACGGGATCTTTAGCCCTCTCAAGGCCGTCAATGAGAGAAGGCGGAATTGAAGTAGGATTGAGCCTCTTCATGAAGTTTGCCATCTTAAGGCTCTTAATAGGAAGTAGCCCTATTAGGGGAACTGCTCCAAGGGAGGAGATGAGGCTGTGGACCTCCTCAGCTATTTTTAACTCGTACACCGGCTGGGTCTGTACAAAGCGTGCCCCAGCCTCTATTTTCTTCTTGAGTTTCAAAGTTTGAAGGAACTCAGGACCTGCAAAGGGATTGTGAACTGCTCCTATGAGAAAGGAGGTCTTACCGTTTAGCTCCTTTCCATTTAGAAGCCTTCCAGAGTTTAGTTTCTCTGCAATCTCTATCAGCTGAACCGAATCAACGTCAAAAACTGGCTTTGCATCGGGCTGATCGCCTAGCGTAGTAAAGTCTCCAGTCATAAGACAAAGGTTTCTTATACCTAAGGCCCAGGCCCCCAGAAGGTCAGATTGAAGGGCAATTCTGTTCCTATCCCTACAGGTTAGCTGAAGGATAGGCTCATATCCAGAGTCAAGCAGGAGCTTAGCCATTGATAATGCAGACATTCTAACCATTGAACGCTGACAGTCTGTAACGTTAAAGGCGTCTACCTTTCCCTTTAAAGGTTTAAGGGCTGAGATAGTCTCCTCCCAGTTAACTCCCCTCGGAGGTGCCACTTCAACGGTTATGAGAAACTGCCCAGACTCTAATTTCTCTCTAAACTCCAACTCCTCAATCCTCCAGAACTAACCTTCTCGGATAAACTGAAGCCCTGTAATCTTTAAGAGGAACTCTCCTTTTAAGGGTCTCTAAAGAACCGAGCTCTCTCAACCTACTCTCTATTCTGTACCAGATACAGGGAATTGAAGGGTCAACTTCACACTTACCGGCTATAGCCCCACCGCAGGGACCGTTTACGAGGGACTTAGGACACCTTGCAACGGGACATATCCCGCCGGTCTCAGAGATTACACACTCACCGCAGGCTATACAGTACTCATCAAAGTACTTCCTCTCCCTCTCAACCCCTATGAAGAGAGTGTTAACTCCTGTAATAACAGGAATAGAAACGTTTTCAGCAATAAGCTGCGTACCGGCCCCACACGCCAAGGAGAGAATTACATCTGAGGAACTTTCAGCCTCTTTAATTAAACTCCTATCTGAGGAATCCAATCTCTCAAGAATACAAGTTCCGCCGGGACTCTTAACTCCACTTATCTTAAAGCCGTGAAGTTCAAGGTAACCGGCAACCTTAAAGGCTTCCCTTAAACCGCCGTTTTTACACCTCCCAGAACCAAGCTGACAGCCTATAACAAACACTTTACGGTAAGGCTTCAAGGACTTTACTATCTCCTCTACAGGTTTCAGCCTAACTGTTACCATTTAACTCCCCTAAAGGTCGGTGTCGTTAATCCTGATTCTAAAGCGGTAGCCTAGAACCTGAGTAGCCCTACGGCACATCTCCATCCTAGGCTGGAATATAGAAAAGTAGTCCAGCAGGTCTGAAATTTCAGTATCTATCTTTAGAACCAGCCTTACAACCTTTTCCTTCTTATCAACTAAAAGGTTTGAGTAAAGGACGGCGTAGTTGACCCTGTCGTGAATATCCTCGTATATAGTCTTGGAGCTCCTCACTCTAGTTCTGTGAACGTGGGACTTATCGGCAATAACTAGAGCAGCTGCAACTTCCGTCGCAGGCTCTCCCGTTCCCTCTTCGTGGTTTCCTATTGCAAATGTTATCTCCGTTAAGTCGTCGTCCAGGTAGCCCCTTCCCTTTAAGAGCTGGTAGGCAAGGAGGGCTCCGCTCTGGGCGTGATCATGGCGGCCTACAACGTGGCCGATGTCGTGTAAAAGCCCGGCAACCCCGGCAAGCTCTGCTAAACGCCTATCACCGGTTATGGCTAGAAGTAGTTCCCTGGCCTTCTGAGCTACCCAGCCTACGTGTTTTATACCGTGGTCTGTGTACCCCATTCTCTCTAGAAAGTAATCGGCCCTCTCTATGTAGTAGAGGATTCTCTTGTCCTTAAGGAGCTCCCTATAGGTTGGAAACTCTACCTCTCTCATCTTACCTCTCTTACGGAAACCTCTGCTGAGAAGAGCCTCTTTATACCTTCTGAAGTCTCAACGATCAAGGCCCCTTCCCTATCTACACCTAGGGCAAAAGCATTATAAACTTTTTCACCTTCAATTACTTTTACGGAAGAGCCTACTAAAGGACACGCTTTTTCAAATTCATCAACTTTAAAGGAACCTCTATCTAGAAGGTGGTAGTGTTCAACTAATTGGTTATATAGGTTTGAAACTAAAAGGCCGTAATTAAACTCTATACCTTGGGCTTTGAGTGACGTTGCCGGAACGGAAAGTGAGGAAAGTTCTTCTTCCGTATAGAGGAGGTTTATTCCAACTCCAACTATCAGACGGTCCTTTAAGATCTCCGGTAAAACTCCGGCAACTTTCTTTCCGTTTATGTAGACATCGTTAGGCCACTTTAAGTAAAAGTCGGGAGAGAGCTCCTTTAAGGTCAAGTAGGTTGCATAGCCAAAGGCAAGACCAGCCAAGGTTAGGTTTTCCTTTAGGGGAGGAAAGAGGAGCGAAAAGTAGAGCCCCTTTCCCCTTTCTGAAAGCCAACTCTTTCCCCTTCTACCCCTTCCTGCAGTCTGAGATAGGGCAACTACCCCCAGGAAAGGCTCAAATGGAACGGATTTAAGGTAGTCGTTGGTTGAAGGGAGCTCTTCAAAGTAAAGGATTTTCAAAGATTTCCTCCGTCAAAGCAGGTTTAGAGTGATCAGAACTAATTTAACTCTGAATTAAACAAGATGGTTAGATTGGAAGGGGGAAAGCCCCCTTACAGGGGCTTAGAAGAAGTAGAGGACGCTACCTTGAAACCTGTTTACTGTTCCGTCTGAATCAATGAAGTCGTAGTCTGTTTTAACTCTTAAGTACTCAAGCATAAAGCCTAGAGAGGGTGTCATCTTATAAAGGCCGTTTGCGTAGTACATGGTGTTCTTAGTTCTTGCCTTTTTGTAAGTACTTGAGCCGTACTTGAAGTCGTCGTTGTCTGGATCGTCAACTCCGTAACCTGTATGGAAAATCCACTTTGGAGAAGGTTTAAGGGTGAGCTCAACCCAACCGCCTTTTGCATCAATCTCTTTTGCGTCAAGAGGCTTAGAGTCTTGAACGTTAGAGAGTTTAGTGTAGAGGCCTTTAGAATCAACGTAGAGAACACCCTGACCTACTCCTCCTGTGTACCAACCGCTAAGGTTCCTACCGCTCCAGACCTTTCCAGTAAGGGAAATCCAGTCTGTCGGAGAAATTCCAAGCTCAATTCCGTAGGAGTAGGTATCAAGGTATTTACTTCCCGATGATAAATCTACTTGCTCTTTACCGTAGTGCCCTATTGCTCCTAGGTGAAGTTTTGTCCCTCCAAGATCAAAATCGTAAGCAACCCTTCCCTGAACGTCAGGTAAACCAGAATCTGAACCTGTATCTACATAAGGCTTAAGAGGGTCTTTCCAGGAATCTCCCCAAACTTTATCAAAGGCAATCTGAGTTGTTAATTTACTTTCGCTGAACTTAAAGTACTTTGTAAAACGAACCTGGGGAATACGGTAACCGATGTTACCCATAAAAGCTCCCGAAGGGAAGTTTGAAAGGTGAGGATAAAATTGGTTCAGGAGCATCCAGTCAAGACCTGCACGAACGCTCCAGTCTTCCTTACCAAATTGAACCCAGGCTTTCCTTACCCTGATTCCTGCCTTGTTTGGATTGTCATCTCCAGACATATCCCCGTAGAAGTCAAACTCCATATTCCCGAGAATTTTATACCCCCCTTCCTGAGTCTTTATTAAAAAGCCAAATCGGCTGTGTTTAAAGTTCAGGTTAAAGTCATCGTCGTTTGATGAGCCGTCTTCAGGAAGGGCAAAGAGGATGTAGTCCTTACCAACAGCCTTTGAGTCTGAGTAGGCTGCGTCAATTTTGAAGAAGCCGTAAAAGTCAACTTTCTTGTTTAGTTTACTTACAAAACCTTTAGAGGTCTTTTTGGGAACTGGAGCTCCCTCCTTTCTCTTTAAAGCCTCAATCTCCTTCCTTAGGCGGCTGTTCTCCTCCTTTACCTGAAGGAGCTCCCTCCTCATCTCCTCAATCATCTGCCTCAACTGCTGAACCTCCGAATCGCTAGCGGCGAAAGAGGGAAGAGCTAAGGAAACAGCAGATAAAGTTGCAAGAGCTAGAGTTTTCTTCATAACCTTACCTCCCTATCCTCCTGCAAATTCTTTGTCCTTTATAAAAGCCTCCCCCACAAAGAGGGCAACGAGAGTACCATCCTCTTTCTTTACTTCCACTTGGTAGACTCCTCTTCTCCTGCTCCTTCCCCTTTCAAAGGCTTCTGCAATTAACTTCTCTCCTTTAAATGCCGGGTTAATGTAGTTTATGTTTACGCTAACCCCTAAGGCAATTTTCCCGTAACTGTTTGAGGCAACTGCAAACGCAAAATCGGCAAGTGAAAAAATAGCTCCCCCCTGACAGATTCCTGCAGCATTTAGCATATCCTCTCTAACGGTCACAGATATCTTTGAATAACCTTTATTAACCCCTAAAACCTCAACCCCCAACCAGACGGCGACTTTATCGTTCTTTGCCATAAAGTCTGCAATTTCCGCCGGGCTCATTTTTCAAGCCTCTTGACCCTTACTGCCTTACCCTCACTCCTTGGAATTTCTCCTCTTCTCTTTAGGTAAACGTTAACGTGAAGGCCTAGTAAACTGTATATCTCCTCCTCTATCCTACTCTTTAAGTACTCATCCTGCTTATCAGCCTCTATTATCAGTTCAACAACATCTCTACCTTCAACCTTTCCGATTATTATTTGATAGTTGGGAAGGACTTCTGGATACTTCATTATTACTTCCTCTATCTGTCTTGGATAGAAACAGACACCCTTTACTTTCAGCATATCGTCTGTCCTTCCCTTAATCCTATCAAGGCGAAGGTGGGTTCTCCCGCAGTCGCACCTTTCACGGGAAAGGACTCTAGTAATGTCGCGAGTTCTATACCTGATTAAAGGTAACCCCTCTCTAGTGAGGGTCGTTACTACGAGTTCACCTTCTTCACCATCAGGAAGGACCTTCCCGGTCTGTGGGTCAATAATCTCAACTATGTAGTGGTCTTCCCAAACGTGTATCCCACTGTGAGCTTTACAGTCTATTCCTAGGCCAACTCCTCCGGTTTCAGTCATACCGATAATGTCAAACGTCTCTATCCCCATTTCCCTCTCAATGTACCGACGCATTTCTTGGCTCCAAACTTCAGCTCCGAAGATACCAACTCTTAGATTGGTTTCCCGAAAGTCAAAGCCCTCTTCTTTGGCTATCTCTATTAAACGGAGGGGGTAGGAAGCAATACCTGCTATTGCTGTAGTTTTAAAGTCTTTAAGGAACTTCAGCTGAAGGAGAGACCTTCCGGGACCAATGGGTACTACAAAACAACCTATCTTCTCTGCACCGTAGTGGAAACCGAAACCTCCGTTAAATAGGCCAAAAGATGGGGTAACTTGAAGTACGTCCGTATAATTAAGGCCAGCGGCTGAGAGACAGCGGGCCATTATCTCTCCCCACTGCTCAACGTCGTTTGGAGTGTAAGGGTTTACAACAGGAGTCCCCGTCGTCCCTGAAGACATGTGAAACCTTACAAACTCACACTGCTGACCGCAGGCAAGGCCAAAGGGATAGTTCTGTCGCAGGTCTTCTTTAGTTAAGAAGGGGAAATTTTCTAAGTCTTCAAGGGATTTAATGTCCTCAGGTTCTGGTTTTCCAATCTTCTCCCAGTATTTCTTATTTTTCTCTTTGATTCTTGAAACTGTCCTCTTTAACCTGTCAATCTGAATTCTTTTTATCAGTTCTTGATCTAAAGTCTCAAGTCTCCTTTGAAACATGAGTACTCCCTTAAAGAAGGAAATTTTGTTTTAATTCTATAACAATTAACTAAATCAAGGAGGACTAGGGAATGGACCTAAAGAAAAAGGACTACATACCAAAGGAAGAACTACGAAGAATTCAGATTGAGAGGTTAAAAGAAACCGTTCAAAGAGCATACCACCTAGTTCCCTTTTACAGGAAGAAGTTTGACGAAGCAGGAGTTAAACCGGAGGACATAAAAACCCTTGAGGATATTCAAAAACTTCCATTTACAACAAAACAGGATTTAAGGGACAACTACCCCTTTGGTCTCTTCGCCGTCCCTTTAGAACAGGTTGTTAGGATCCACTCCTCCTCAGGAACAACTGGAAAACCAACAGTCGTAGGCTACACAGAGAGTGACCTTAAAGTATGGACTGAAGTAATTGCTAGAACTTTGAAGATGGCCGACGTAGGTCCAAAGGATATTGTCCACAACGCTTACGGCTACGGACTGTTTACCGGAGGATTAGGATTTCACTACGGAGCTGAAGCAGTTGGAGCCGCAGTAGTTCCTGCAAGTGGAGGCTTTACAAAGAGACAACTGATGCTAATGAAGGACTTTGGGGCAACTGTTTTATGTTCCACTCCATCCTTTGCACTCCACCTATTTGAAGTGGCAAAGGAAGAGGGATACGACGTAGAAAGGGACTTTAAATTGAGGGCTGGGTTCTTTGGAGCTGAGCCTGCTTCAGAAGGCCTAAAGAGAACTGTATCTGAAAGCTGGGGAGTTCAGTACGTTGAAGTTTACGGCCTCTCGGAAATAATAGGTCCAGGAGTTGCAGCGTCCTGCCAGTACGGTTCACTCCACATATTTGAAGATCACTTTATCCCAGAAGTTATAGACCCGGAGACTGGAGAGGTCCTTCCAGAGGGAGAAGAAGGAGAACTCGTCCTTACAACAATTACAAAGCAAGCCCTTCCGATGATCAGATACAGGACAAAGGACATAACAGTTCTCCACAGAGAACCTTGTAAGTGCGGAAGGACAATCGTTTGGATGGAGAGCGTTAAAGGAAGAGCAGACGACATGCTCATCGTTAACGGAGTAAACGTTTTTCCCTCTCAGGTTGAACACGTTATTACCAAAGTTGAAGGAATTACTCCTAACTACGTAATCGTTGTTGATAAGAAAGGAGTTCTTGATAAGCTGGAAGTATGGGTAGAGGTTGATGAAAGGTTCTTAACTGACGGAGTTGGAACCCTAGAGAGGTTAAAGAAGAAATTAGAGGAGGAACTTCTTAACAACCTATACATTAACGCAAAAGTAAAGTTAGTTGAACCAAAAACACTTGAAAGGAGCATGGGTAAAGCTAAGAGAATCATTGACAGAAGAGAGTTAAATCTTTAGGAGGGTGTCATGTTAAAGAGTAAGTACGCCGTTAAACAGATTTCAGTTTTCCTTGAAAACAGGAGGGGCAGGCTTGCCGAAGTTGCCCAAGCTTTACTTGAAGCAGAAATAAACATAAGAGCTCTCTTCCTTGCAGATAGCTCTGAGTTTGGAATACTGAGAATGGTTGTAAATAACCCTGAGAAGGCAAAAGCCGTTCTCGTTTCAAAAGGGTTTGCAGCAAATGAAACGAATGTCTTTGCCGTTGAGGTAGAAGATAAACCTGGTGGATTTTACAAAGTAGTGAAGGTCTTGGCAGATGAGGGAATAGACGTAGAGTACACCTATGCCTACGCTGGGAGCTCCGAAAGGGCAATCCTCTTTTTCAAAGTTAAAGAGGAAGAGTTTGATAAAGCGGTAGGAGCTCTCCTAAATAAGGGAATTAAGTTAGTAGAATCGTTAGAAATGTATAAGTAAAGGAGGGGGAAAAGGTTCAACTTTCTAATAGTTCTTCTACTTACCCTCTTCGTTGGAATAATCCCTGAAGTAGTAGTTTTAACGATTAATTAACTGAGGGGGAGTTCCCCCTCTTTTTAAGTATTTAAAGCAAAAGAGTATCCTTTATTTAAAGCTTCAACGTTGAAAGGCGCTAAACGTGGATTAATGTTATGGATAGCCTCCTCAACCTCTTCCTTTGAAAATGGAAAGTTCTCAACAACAGCCATCGTATACCCGAGCATAAAGACGTTTAAGGACTTAGGGTTAATCTCTCCACTAACGGCTAACTTAGAAGCAGGAGCTTTAAAGGTTTTAAAGGGAAGGTCTGGAAAATCTTCACCCTCAACGTTTGTTACGATAACTCCATCAGGGCGCAGGTAGTAAAGGAAACGGAGTGTTTCCGTAGGGTAGAGGCCCAAAAGGAGCTCTGCCCTTCCCTTTCCAACCAAGGGAGCTTTAAAGTCTCCAATCTTCAAGTACGAAATCACAGTTCCTCCTTTCTGGGCCATTCCGTGAGTTTCAGTTCCTATGAAGTTTAATCCCCTATTTAAAGCGCACTGGGAAAGGAGCTTTACGAGAAAGATTATTCCCTGTCCTCCAACTCCAGTTATAACCATTTGATACCTCATCTCTTATCCTCCTCAAAAGCATCAAAGGGACACAGGTCTGAAAGGCAGACGCCACAGCCGACACAGAAGTAAGGATTGACTTCAACCTTTCCTTCTTCATTCCAGAAAAATGCAGGACAACCAAAGTCGTTTATACAGTGACCGCAACCTGTACACTTCTCCTGGTTGACCTTGGCAAACTTACCTGGCAATTTGGCCCTTTCCTTATCAAAGGTACAGAACTCATTAACTATTGCAACAACCGGACCGTCTGCCTTTTCATAAACTTCCTTTACTTTCCTAAAGAAATCAACTGTGCTCTTTATGGTTCCATCGTACTCAAGAATCAGAGGTTTTACACCACAACCCTCAACTATTTTAGGGATGTTAACGTTCCCAACTCTTTCTGGAGTTGGCTGAAGACCCGTCATTGCAACTGTTCCGTTATCAAGAATCACGAGAATGAACTTGTGACGGTTGGCAACCGCATCTATAAGGGGAGGAATACCCGCATGGAGGAAAGTGGAATCTCCTATCGTCGCAACAATTGTTCTATTGGGAAGGGACTTTGAAAAACCACAGGAAAGGCCAGCAGATGCCCCCATACAGAGAACGGTATCAACTACCCCTTGATTAAGACCTAATGTATAACAACCAATATCTGAAGGGTAAAGTGCATCCTTCTTAAAGACCCTCTTTATTGCGTAAAAAACTGTCCTGTGAGGACAGCCTGGACAGAGGGAGGGAATCCTCGGAGGAATTTCACCTTCATACTCATAACCTACGTAAGGGGTCTCTTTCAGGAAACCTCTCTTTTTGAGAGTCTCTGCTACCCTCTCATGGGTACACTCATCTACCTTATAGACATCATCAGTTAACTTACCCCTGACGTTTCCCAAATGGCGGATTTGCTCCTCAATTAGTGGATAGGTCTCCTCAAAAACAATCACTTCCTCGTAGGAGGAAATCAAGCCTTTGAGCAGATTAATCGGTAAAGGGGTGGGCATATCAACTTTCAAGACATCAGCTTTTAAACCGGTATCCTCAAGGACTTCAAGGACGTAAGAGTAGGGAGTTCCTGAAGCCACTATAAGCAGTTTTCCACCTTTAAGGTTTTCAAGTTGAGGTTTTAAAAGGTTTTCGTAATTCCAGAGTGCAATCTGGTTAAGCTTATTAAGGAGTTCATATCCCTGTTTAAGTCTGGGAACTCTAGGAACGGCTGCCCACCTCTCTACGTTCCTTTCAAACTCTCCGTTTCTTCCCTTAAAATCAAAATCGGGAACCTCTACAATCTCTCTTCCGTGACAAACCCTTAAAACGGGACGAAGGAGAACGGGAATTTCAAACTTTTCAGATAAGCTAATTCCCAAAACCGTCAACCTAAAGGCATCCTTAGGACTTGAAGGATCAAGTGCCGGAATTCTCGCAAACTTTGCAAAGTAACGGGAGTCCTGCTCCGTTTGGGAGCTGAAAAAGCCCGGATCGTCTGCTGAAATGATTAGGAAACCTCCCTTATTCCCGATGTATGCACTACTCATAAGGGAGTCTGAAGCTACGTTCAGACCTACCATTTTCATCCCACAGGCTGCTCTCTTTCCCGTAATAGCAGCAGCATAAGCAGTCTCATAGGCGACTTTTTCGTTCGCAGCCCACTGGCCGTAAGCAGGTAATCCCATCTGTTTAACGAGCTTCTGGTAAGTTTCCATAATCTCTGAACTAGGTGTGCCTGGATAGGCAGACATAACGTCAACTCCCGAGTATAAAAGGGCCCAGGCTATTGCTTCATTTCCTAGGAGAGTTCTCTTCATCCTTACACTCCAGTTCTATGTGGTGGTTTCGTTTATTATACGTTTTAGGCCATGAAACCGTAAATTTTATTAGTAATATTGCGCAGAAGAACAATTTAGTAGATAATACTCCGCTATGAAGTGGACCATCGGAGCACTACTAAAGAGAGCTACGGAGATTTTAAGAGAGAGGGGAAGTAGAAGTCCTAGGCTAGATGCAGAACTCCTATTAAGTTACTCCCTCGGTTTTAAAAGCAGAGTAGAACTTTACACAAACTTTGACAGGCCCTTAACTGAAAAAGAAGTAGAGAATTACAGGAAGTTAATTGTAAGGAGGGCAAAGGGAGAGCCTGTAGCTTATATAACTGGAAGAAAGGAGTTCTTCGGTTTCAGTTTTAAAGTTGAAAGGGGAGTTTTGATACCTAGGCCTGAAACAGAACTTTTAGTTGAAGTTGTTTACGAAAGAGTTAAGGATAAGGAAGGTTTAAAGATCGTTGACGTAGGAACAGGAAGTGGCTGTATAGCTATTTCTCTCTGTAAATTAACGAAGAACAAACACGAAATTATAGGTGTTGACATATCTGAAAAAGCGCTGAAAATAGCAAAGGAGAATGCTGAAAACTTAAGCTGTCCGGTTGAATTTAAAAAGAGCGACCTATTAAAGGGAATTAACGAGAAAGTTGATGTGGTAGTTTCAAACCCTCCATACATATCGTTTAACGACAAGAGAGTGGATAGGGAAGTTGTAAAGTTTGAACCTGCAGTTGCTCTCTTTGCAGGTAAAACCGGTTTTGAAGTAATAGAAAGGTTAATAAAAGAGGCCAGAGAAAAGCTTAAACCAGGCGGACTTATAGCGCTTGAATTTGGAGAAGGACAGGGCGAAAGGGTAAAGGAACTGCTTGAGGAAGGAGGTTTTAAAGGAGTTAAAATTTTCAAGGACTTATCCGGTATTGATAGAGTCGCATTAGGAGTAAAAGAAGATGTATAAATTCGTAATAAAAGGTGGTAAAGAACTAAAAGGGAAAGTTAAAGTCTCAGGTTCTAAAAATGCCAGCCTTCCAATACTATTTTCATCCATTTTGAGCGGAGAGCTTGAAGTAGAAAACGTTCCGCAGCTCAAAGACGTTGATACCACCTGTAAAATCCTTTCCTACATGGGCCTTAATGTTGAAAGGAAGGACAACAGAGTAAGGATTTACGGAGAAGTAGAGAGAAAAGAGGCCCCCTACGAGCTTGTAAAGATGATGAGGGCCTCCATCTTAGCCCTTGGACCCTTAGTGGCAAGGTACAGGAAGGCAGTTGTCTCCCTTCCCGGTGGATGTGCAATAGGCTTAAGACCAGTAGATCTACACTTAAAAGGCCTTGAAAAGCTGGGGGCAAGAATAGAGGTTAAACACGGCTACGTAATAGCTGAAGCTCCAAAGGGCCTAAAGGGAAACGAAATAACCTTTGACTTTCCAACGGTTGGTGGAACTGAAAACGTAATGATGGCAGCAACCCTTGCCAAAGGGAAGACTGTAATAAGGAACGCTGCGAAGGAACCGGAAATCGTTGACCTTGCAAGGGCTCTAAAGGCTATGGGGGTTAAAGTAGAGGGGGAGGGAACGGATACGATAGAGGTTGTCGGTCAAGAGGAGCTCCATCCTGCAACTTACAGAGTAATGGCTGACAGGATAGAGGCTGGAACTTTCGTTGCGGCAGTTGGAGCAGTTGGAGGAGAAGTAGAAATAGAAGAGTTTCCCTACGAAAGTCTAACAGCTGTAATTGAAAAGTTTTTGGAAGCCGGACTCAGCATTGAAAAGTTAAGCGATAGAAAGGTAAAAGTGAAAAAAACTGGTAGTTTGAAGGGAACCGACATTACAACGGCTCCCTACCCCGGATTTCCAACCGATATGCAGGCACAGTTTATGGCTGCAATGTGCCTAGCTGAAGGGGTTTCTGTTATAAAGGAGACCATTTTTGAAAATAGATTTATGCACGCTTTAGAGCTAAAACGCTTAGGGGCAGACTTGAAGATTGATGGAAACACTGTAGTAGTAAAGGGAGTTAAGAAACTATCCGGGGCAAAAGTAACGGCAACGGACCTAAGGGCAAGTGCTTCACTGGTAATTGCAGGGCTAGCAGCTGAAAATACAACGGAAGTTTATAGAATTTACCACCTTGACAGGGGCTACGAGAGGATGGAAGAGAAACTAAAGGCCCTTGGTGCAGAGATAGAAAGGGTAAAGAGTGAGCTTAAATACTAGGAGCAGTAAAATGGAAAGGATAACTTTTGCCCTTCCAAAGGGAAGATTACTAAAGGAGAGCGTAGAGTTTTTAAAAAAAGTGGGAGTTGACGCATCCGAAACCCTTAAAGAAACTAGGAAACTGATATTTGAAAGCGGAAAGTACAGATTTCTACTCGTTAAACCTATGGATGTCCCCACCTACGTCTTTTACGGAGCTGCAGACTTAGGGATTGCAGGAAAGGATGTAATAGAAGAAAAGGGATTTGACCTCTACGAGCCCCTCGACTTAAGGTTTGGGGAGTGTAGGTTAAGCGTAGCCGAACCGGTTAACATCAGTGAACCTTACGACCTTGAAAAGCTCTCTTTCATAAGGGTTGCAACAAAGTACCCCAAAATTACTGATAGGTACTTTAGGAGTAAAGGAATTCACCCTGAAATCATTGTACTTTACGGATCCGTTGAGCTTGCACCGCTGGTAGGACTCTCAGACAGAATCGTTGACCTGGTTCAAACGGGAACGACTTTAAGGGAGAACGGACTAAGGGAGGTAGACACGATCCTGAACTCTACTGCAAGGCTAATAGTAAACAGGGCTAGCCTCAAAACAAAGTACAGTGAGATAAAGCCGATAATAGACTTACTCAAATCTGCAATTAGTCAAAAATAACAGTTTTGTTGTCGTAAACGAGAATCTTGTTCTCAAGGTGCCACTTTACAGCTCTGGCAAGGACTAGCTTTTCAAGGTCCCTGCCCTTTCTAATCATATCCTCAACGCTATCCCTGTGGCTTACCCGAACAACGTCCTGTTCAATTATAGGTCCCTGGTCAAGTTCCTCTGTAACGTAGTGGCTCGTTGCCCCAATTATCTTTACTCCTCTCTCGTAAGCCCTGTGGTAGGGCTTCGCTCCAACAAAGGCAGGAAGGAATGAGTGGTGAATGTTTATTATCCTGTTCCTGTACTGGTTAACAAACTGGTCGCTCAAAATCTGCATGTAGCGGGCAAGAATGATCAAGTCTATACCTTCTTCCTTTAAGAGCTCCAGTTCCTTTTTCTCAACCTCCTGTTTATTCTCCCTACTCACTGGAAAGTGGTAAAAGGGAACCCCAAAACGCTCAACCAACTCTTTAAGGTCAAGGTGGTTGCTGATAACCAGCCTTAAATCACCTCCAGGAAAGTCCCCAGCCTTAAAGCGGTAAAGGAGCTCATAGAGACAGTGATCGTGTTTTGAGACAAAGATAGCAACCTTCTTAACTTCATCGCTAAAGTGGAGCTCCCACTCCATTTTAAACTTCTGGGCAATCGGAGAGAAGGCATCTCCTATTTGGGAGTCGGGAATTTTGAAGTCTGAGAGCTCCCACTCAATCCTCATGAAGAAGATTTTCTTCTGAAAGTCTATATGTTGATCGGCATGGATTATGTTTCCGCCGTTTCTAGCTATGAACCCTGTTACCTCTGCGAGAATCCCCTTTGTATCTGGACAGGAGATCAAAAGAATTGCCGTTCTACCCATCTTCACTCCACAGTTACGCTTTTTGCAAGGTTTCTCGGCTGGTCAACGTCGTAGCCAAGGAAATCGGCAATGTAGTAAGCAAAGAGCTGAAGCGGAACAACGTTAACAATAGGAGACAAGAACTCATCAACCTCAGGAACTTCAATCTTAAAATCCGAAATCCTTTCAACTTCAGGAGAAGAAGGGTTCAAAAGGGCAATGATCTTACCCTTCCTCGCCTTCACCTCCTCCATGTTTGAAACCACTTTCTCATAAACACTACCCTTTGTAGCAATAAATATAACAGGTACACTCTCATCTACAAGGGCAATAGGGCCGTGCTTCATCTCTCCTGAAGGGTAGCCTTCAGCGTGTATGTAAGAAATCTCTTTCAGCTTTAAAGCACCTTCAAGTGCTATTGGATAGTTAACGTGCCTACCAAAGTATAGAGCATCTTTAGACCTGTAGAATTCAAGGGCGATATTCTTAACGTTTCCTTCCCTTTTCTCCCTACCGAGGAAATACTCAATCTTTGAGGGAACTTCCATTAATTGAGAAAACCTCTCGCTTGCCTCTTCTTCTTTAAGAACGTCCTTTTCTCTACCAAGCCAAAGTGAAAGCATGTACAGAGCAGTTAGCTGAGTTGTAAAGGCCTTCGTTGAGGCAACGCTAATTTCAGGACCTGCATAGGTGTATATAACGGTATCCGCTTCCCTAGTTGCAGTAGAGCCTATAACGTTACAGACGGCAAGGAGCTTTGCTCCTTTCTTCCTGGCAAGCCTCATAGCTGCAAGGGTATCGGCAGTCTCCCCCGACTGAGTTATTGCAATAACCAAGGTTTTCCCGTTAACTACAGGATTCCTATATCGGTACTCAGAAGCGTAGTCAACTTCAGTTGGTATCTGGGAGAAGTTCTCAAAGAAGAACTTAGCTATCAACCCGGCGTGGAAAGAGGTTCCACAGGCAACGATCTGTATCCTCTCAAAGGAAGTTGGATCAATCCCTTCCAAAGGGACATCCCCTTTAAACCAAGCCATATTTCCACTTATGGTATCTGAAACGGCCCTCGGCTGCTCGTAGATCTCCTTAATCATAAAGTGTTTATAACCACCCTTCTCTGCCTGAGCTAAACTCCAAGGGATTCTAACTTCCTCCTTCTCAACTTCGGTCCCGCTAAAGTCGTAAAAGACAGCCCCATCTCTACCTACAACGGCAACCTCTCCATCATCTAGGAAAACTGCCCTGTTTGTATAGGATAGGAAAGCCGGAACGTCTGAAGCAACGAAGGACTCACCCTCTCCAAGGCCTACAACCAAAGGACTGTCCTTTCTGGCACAGAAGAGTCTATCGGGTTCATGGGTAGTTATAGCACAAAGGGCAAAGGAACCCTTTAACCTGTTCACTGCCCTTAAGAAGGCTTCAAAGAAATTCCCAGAACTCCTCAGTTCCTCCTCTATCAGGTGAACTACAACTTCAGTATCAGTTTGGGACTTAAACTTGTGGCCTTTTTTAAGGAGCTCCCCTTTAAGCTGAGCGTAGTTCTCTATTATCCCGTTGTGAACGAGGGCTATTTTGCCGTCACAGGAAAGGTGGGGATGGGCGTTGTCAAGGGTGGGCTTACCGTGAGTTGCCCAACGGGTATGGCCGATTCCAACGTTTGAGTAAACGTTAAGCCTATTGAGCTCTATTTCAAATTCTCTGATCTTCCCTACCCTTTTAAAGACTCTAATTTCACCGTTAACTATCAGGGCTAAGCCTGCAGAGTCGTAACCTCTATACTCAAGCCTCTTTAACCCGTCAACCACAACGTTCTTTGCGTTATCCTTCCCAACGTAACCGACAATTCCACACATTAAAATCTCCCAGATTTTTATTTTGTTAGTATAACAGTCTGGAGGAAGAAATGAGAGATTACATGTGCCAGGATACGATAGCGGCAATCGGAACGCCAATTGGAAGAGGAGCTATCGGAATAGTAAGGATCTCTGGAAAGGAGGCTCTTAGGATACTTAAAGAACTCTTCAGAACTAAAAGGGGAAATAAGAAGGAAGAGTTTGAGGAAAGGAAAGTCTACTACGGAGTGGTAGTTGATGAGTTTGGGGAGCCGGTAGACGAGGTTTTGGCAGTCTACATGAGAGCTCCAAGGAGCTTCACGGGAGAGGACGTAGTTGAAATTCACAGCCACGGCGGAATAGTTGTGGTGAGGAAGATTTTAAGGGAAGTACTAAAAAGGGGAGCAAGGCTCGCTGAACCCGGTGAATTTACAATGAGGGCCTTTATAAACGGGAAAATTGACCTTGTACAGGCAGAAGCAATAAACCAGTTAATTGAAGCTAAGAGTGAAGTTGAGGCAAAGGTCGCTCTAAGACACCTTGAAGGCTCTCTATCAAAGAGAATTGAGGAAATTAGGGACAAACTCCTTGAAACTAAAGCATACATAGAGGCCGCCGTAGATTTTCCAGAGGAAGAAGTTGAGATCCTTGAAAGGGGAAAAGTCAAAGAGAAGTTAATTGAAATTAAGGAAGAGATAGAAAAACTCCTAAAGAGCTACAGGGAAGGAAAGGTAATAAGGGAAGGAATAAAGGTGGCGATAGTTGGAAGACCAAATGTAGGCAAGTCCTCACTCTTAAACGCCCTTTTAAGGGAAGAAAGGGCTATTGTTACGGAAATTCCAGGAACTACGAGGGACGTTATTGAAGAGAGCGTTACTGTAAAGGGAATTCCCGTAAGGCTTATAGACACTGCTGGAATAAGGGATACTGCTGAAAAGGTGGAGAGGATAGGGATTGAAAGGAGCCTTGAAAAGCTGAAAGAGGCCGACGTTGTTCTCTTTGTAGTAGATGGTTCTGTCGGTTTAACCGAGGAAGATAGAAAAATTTGGAAACTCCTTAAGGGGAGGAAAAACGTAATAGTAGTAGTAAACAAAAAGGATGCAGGGTTAAAGGTCCACTGTAAAGATTTAAAGGAGTGGAACAGGTGCGTTGAAATCAGCGCAAAGGAAGGGGAAGGGATTGAGAAGCTTTCAGAGGAGATTGTAAAGATGGTTCTACTTGAACCTGAAGCAGTTTTAGGAGGTGAGGAAGAGGTGATAACAAGTGAAAGGCATAGGGAGCTCTTAGAAAAAGCTAAAAACTCAATTGAAAAAGCCCTTAAAAGTCTAGAGGAAGGTTTTGAATCTCCCGAATTCCTCTCAATGGATATTGACCAGGCCCTAGAGAGTCTAGGAATGATAGTAGGCAAAGTAACGACGGAGGATATGTATGATATAATTTTTTCCCGGTTTTGCATAGGAAAATAGGAGATTAAAGCTTTTATGAAAGAGGACAAAATACAGTTCATAGTAATTAAAGATGAAGTAGGAAGCTACTCCAGGTTTAGTATTTCCAAAAAACTGTTAATAACCCTCTCCTCCCTCTTCCTCGGATCCTTCGTTGCACTTACGGTGTTTGCGGGAATTTCTATAAAGGAGCACTTTGAAAGGAAAGAAGAAAAGAGAGAGCTAACACAGAGGTTGAAAAAACTTGAAGGGGAAATCAGCAGATTAAGTTCTCAGAACGAGAGGTTAAAAAAAGAGGTAGCAAAGCTAGAGAGGGAAAAAGAAGAAACCGTTAGGGAACTTGCTAAAAGAGTTGAAATGATTAACTCGTTGATGAAGAAGGTCGGTATAGAGTTTGAAAGTGCAGGAGAAGGTGGTACCGCCGTTCCGATTGATAAGGTACTGAACAACCCGAGCATTGATTTGAAGGAACTTATACCTGGGGTTGATTTAATCATAAAGAACTTTAAGACTACCCCTATAGGCTACCCTACGGCTGGAAGAATAACGTCTGGGTTCGGACTTAGGAGAAACCCTATCACAGGGTCTGTAGAGTTTCACCTGGGAGTAGATATAGCAAACAGGTGGGGAACTCCAATAAGGGCTGCTGCTGAAGGAAAGGTCGTAAAGGCTGGCTACTGCAGACTTCTTGGAAAGTGCGTTGAAATAGACCACGGAAACGGATTTAAAACTTTCTACGGCCACATGGCTAAAATCGTAGTCCATAAAGGACAGAGAGTTGAAAGGGGAATGATTATAGGCCTCATGGGAAGTACCGGAAGGAGCACAGGACCTCACCTCCACTACTCAATAAAGTACAAAGGGAAAATAGTAAATCCAGAACCTTTCCTAGAGGTGAGCCTTGATAGGGAAAAAAGATAAAGTAGAGAGTGGAGAGATTAAAAGCATTTTATCTGAAGAGTTAAAAGTTGAAGGAAACATATTTGCAACCGGCAAAGTAAGGATTGACGGTCAAGTCTTTGGAGACGTTTCAGGAGACTACATAATATTTGGAGAGAGCTCCAAAGTCAAAGGAAACGTTGAAGCAAAAAGAGTAGTCTTAATGGGTGAGATAGAGGGAGACATAAAGGCAGAAGAGCTTGAGGTGAGGAGTTCTGCAAAGATAAAAGGGAATTTAAACGTAAGAGCCCTCTCCGTTGAAAAGGGTGCATCCCTCGACGGTACAGTTAAGAGCGGAAGTTTTCTGGAAGTTCAAAGTAGTAACCAGGAAAGCTAACTGCAAGGAACGGCTTCCTCTCAAGGAAAGAGATTAAGTCTTTCACGGGAATTCCCCTCTTTACAAAAATAGCCCTACCTCCTTTAGGGTGGTTTAAAGGCTTAACGTTGAAGAGCCTAAAGTAGCCCACTCTTGAAACTGAAAAGTAGCCGGTTGTGTAGTTAGGGTCGTCGGAGATACAGAGCTCCCCCAAAACCCCGTCAAAGTAGTTAATCTTTGTAGTTAGAGTCAAAGCCTCCTTTAGGTTTTCAGTATAGTGCTTTCCAGAAAGTCCTTTAAGCTCATCTGTAGCTTCTCTGGTAATCCCTAGGAACGAGGCCCGAACTCCCCTTTCCATGTCCGGTTCCAGGCGCCTACCTGAAGGGACTTCAACGATCATAGCACCCCTCATTACTCTCCCACCAGGAGCCGGCCCGGAAATTAAGAGGTTGTAAACATTAAAGCCCAAATCAACCGGAATTCCCGCTAAAGGAAAGAGCCTTTTTAGAGCTTTTAAAGGATCACCTTCAACGTGAAAGACTGGAAGGAGAGGAGCTCTAATTGGCTCTTCCTTAAGCTCTTCAACTTTTACGTTTATAAAGTCTGCCCTACCCCGTGAGTGGCTCCTAGCCCTCTTAAGGAAAGAAAGAACAGTTTCCTCTACTTCTTCCTCTGGAACTATCGCCTCCGCTCCTGATATGTGGGTACCTTTAAAGGAGCTCCTCATCTTAACGCTAAAGAGTTTTTCCTCCTTCACCTTCCACCCTTAAAGGGTTTCTAAACCATACATCCTGTTGAGGGAAAGGAATCTCTATTCCGTTCTCCTCAAAGAGCTTCTTAATCCTCTCATTAACTGTAGACTTTACGCCAAAAGCTAAATCCTTCCTCTCAACGTAGTAGATCAGTTTAAAGATAAGGGAACTATCTCCAAACTGTGTAAAGTAGACAGAAGGAGGCGGCTCCTTGAGGACTCCTGGAACTCCTTCAACCGACCTGATGAGTAACTCTTTAACCTTTTCAACGTCTGTACCGTAGGCTACTCCAACTTCAACAGAGTCTTTAACTTTTGGATCAGGGTAGAGGGAGTTCTCAATGACTCCCTCTGTAAGCTTTGAGTTAGGAACGGTTATTAAGTTGTTGCCTGAAATAGTTAAAATGCGGGTAGTCCTTAAGCCTATATCGTAGACGTACCCTTCAACGTCTATGTTCTTTATGTAGACCCTATCGCCTATCCTAAATTGCCTGTCGGTAACGAGGAGAATTCCTGAAATGAAGTTCTTAATAGTATCCTGAGCAGCAAGGCCTACCGCTAAGGAACCAACTCCTAAAGAGGTAACCAGTGACGTAACGTTAAAACCGAGCCTATCAAGGATCGCTATTAGTGCAACGAGAACGATAAAAACGTTAACGATTTTAGAAATCATTGAGTAGTAAGTATCCACAAGTGGAGCTTCTGTAGGAGAGACCTTTTTCCTCACTCTCTGGGAAATTCTCTCAAGGGAAATCTCAACGAGCCGTGCAAAAACAAAGGTCAAAATGAAGACGTACAGTATAAAAAAGGCTGTATTAAGGACCTTTAAAACTTTTGTAGGTAAGCTTAACTGAACAAAAGCAAGGTTTATAAAGAGAAGCGAGAAGAAGTAAGAAATCCAGTTAGAAAGGCTAACCAACATCTTCTCTGCCTTCGTAAGTCTCTTATCCCTGAGGAAGAACTTCATAAGAAGCTTTCTGAAGAACTTCCTGCTCCAGAGGGAAAGGAGTGAAAGGAACAGGAAAGAGAGGGCAAAGACGTACTCAACCTTAAGCCAAGGAGCGTGTTTGGAAGTAAAGTTCTGAAAGTTGGACAGTAAACCTGTCCAAAGGTCCTTGCCCGCCAACTAGACCTCCTTATTGGTTAAGATAAAGGTCACCGGACCGTCGTTGATAATGTGAACCTTCATATCTGCACCGAAAATTCCCGTTTTAACGTTGACCCCTTCATTTCTGCAGGCCTCAACCAGCCTGTTAAACATCTCTTCGGCCCGGGAAGGCTCTTCAGATGACTGAAAGCTCGGACGTCTACCCTTCCTGCAGTCGGCAGCAAGCGTAAAGTTGGGAACGAGGAGGAGCTCCCCACCAACCTCCTTTAAAGAGAGGTTCATCTTCCCAGAATCGTCCTCAAAAATCCTAAGGTTAACTATCTTCTTAGCCATCTTATCAATGTAGCTCATCAAATCTCCCTTCTCAAAGCCAACGAATGCAACTATTCCCTTTCCGATCTCTCCAACGACCTTGCCGTTAACAACAACTTTTCCGGAAATTACTCTCTGAAGACAGACCTTCATTGTCCCTCCATCCACAGGTGTTTTATCCCGTCAACGACGAACTGGGAACCGAGGGCTCCCGTAAAGAGGCCGAAAACCCTCATCATAACTCCTATTCCCGTAGGCCCTAGCCTCTTTGAGAAGAAAAGGGAGTTTAGGATTGAAAAATAGATGATAACAGCAAGTGAAAGGACAGCAAGCACCAGTTGAAACATGGAAAAGAGGGTTGATGCTTCTTCCCTAAAAATTAAGAGCGTAGTAAAGGCTCCCGGACCAAAGAGGATGGGGATTCCAATGGGAATCACTGAAATATTGCTCTTTTCGTAGACTGCCTCTTCCTCACGATCGGTATGCTTCGTCTTAGGCTTGTGGGCCTGAAGCATCTGGAATGCCATATGAAGCAGTATCAGCCCACCAAAGATTTTTATGCTAAAGACACTTACTCCTATAAGCTTTAAGAAAGCTTCACCGAAAAGGATCGTTATTAACGAAGCAACTAAGAAAGTAAGGGTTACTCCCTTTCCTATGCTTTTAACTTCAGTAATAGAATTAGCAATAGTTGAAACGATTACCGCTGCAAAGAAAGGATCAACTATTACAAGGAGGGAAATAAAGTACTTTAAGAACTCCAAGTCCCCCTCCAAAGAAAGTCAATGAGAGTAAAGAAGAAAACTGTTAAAGATATGTAACCGTTTAGGTTGAAGAAGGCAAAGGCTATTTTCTCCCTTTCCCTAGCCACTATTCTGTGTTCCTTAACCATAAAGAATGCTGAAATCAGAAGGCCTAAGTAGTAAAAAAGGCCCAGGTTCTCTAAAAGGCCGACAAAGATGAGACATAGAAGGGTTATGAGGTGAAACAGGCGGGAAAGGAGGAGAGCTCTCTCAACTCCAAGCTTAGCTGGTATTGAGAAGAGACCCATCTTACGGTCAAATTCAACGTCCTGAAGGGCGTAAATAATGTCAAAGCCTGCAACCCAAAAAGCAACTGCAGCTGATAGGATAAGTGCAGGAAGGTCAATACTTCCCCTAACGGCAACCCACGCCCCAAGTGGAGCAAGGGCTATAGCTACTCCTAAAACGATGTGGCAGAGGGCCGTAAACCTCTTAGTAAAGGAGTAAAGGGTCAGTACAAAGATTGCAACCGGGGAAAGTTTAAAGGCCAAAGGATTCAGCCTATACGCTGAATAGACCATAAGAGCAAAACCTAAAACCGCCAGTAGTAAACCTTCCGTCTTCTTTACTACACCCCTTGGAATGTGGCGGTTGGCGGTTCTGGGATTTTTCGCATCAATCTCTGCATCAATAACCCTATTTAAGCTCATTGCAGCCGTCCTTGCTCCAAACAGGGCAACGGTTATCCAGAAAACCTGATAGAGGCTAGGGAAACCGTCTGCAGCAATCAGTGCAGAAGTAAGGGCAAAGGGGAGGGCAAAGACTGTATGCTCAACCTTTATGAGCTCAAGGTAATTCTTTACCTTCTCAAGAATACTACTCAAGGTTTCCCTCTATTAACTTTAAACAACCTGAAATATCAGTAAACACGTAATCAGGCCTTAGAGAAGGTTCTACCTCTTCAAGGACCTTCTCATCACTGTACTTACCGCTTAAAACGAAAACAGTTTTAAACCCGGTAACTCTTTTCCCTTGGGCAAGGTCTGTAAAGGGATCGTCACTAACCATAAATACCCTCTTTGGATCTTTAATCCCTAGGAGTTCAAATGCCCTATTAAAGTACTCCTTTGAAGGTTTACCAAAGGAGATTACGGGTTTATTAGAAGCGTAGGAAAGAGCAGTGGCAATTGCTCCAACGCTCGGTCCTACTAAACCGTCAGGGTCAAGAATTAACCGGTTCATGTGAAACGAGAAAAGCTTCGCATCGTTTTCCACGAGGGCCGACGTTGCTACTTTAAGCTTCTGGTAGTTTACCTCTCTATCCCTACCTACAACTACAGCATCTACTCTGTAATCGTCCTTAACCTCAAAGCCCTCTTCCTCAAAAAACTCCTTAATCTTGTCTGTTCCTAAAAAGTAAATGGAACTTACACCCTCTTCCTTTAGGAAGTCCTTTGCAAGGAGAGAGGGAGAAAGGAGCTTCTTTTCATCAACGTTAAAACCCTTTTCCCTTAGGATTTTGATTAGCTCATTGGGTTTCTCGGTTGAGTTGTTCGTAGCAACTATCCAGGGAATTCCTCTCCTGTCAAGCTCCTTAGTAAAATCAATGGCCTCTTTAAAGGGAGTATAGCTCTTATCCTTAACTAAAGTTCCTTCAAGGTCAAGGAGGAAACCAATCATTTCTCCTCCAGAGAAGCTGAAATTATTGCAGCTCCGATTATATCACCAAGAACGTTAACGGCAGTTCTAAAACGGTCAAGGAACCAATCAACAGCTAGGATTATCCCTATTCCCTCTATCGGAATTCCAACCGATTCAAGAACCAAAACCATTGTAATTAGACCAGCCTCTGGTATACCGGCTGCTCCGATTGCCGCTAGAGTCGCAGTTAAGAAAATAGTTAAGTATTGGGGAAGAGACAGGTCCATTCCGTAGGCTTGTGCCAAGAAGACAGCCGCAACAGCCTCGTAGAGGGCCGTCCCGTCCATATTTATTGTGGCTCCAAGGGGGAGAGTAAAGTTGGCTACTTGCCTCTTAATCCCAGCAGCTGTTGAAACGGCAATAGTTACCGGAAGGGTGGCCGAAGAGGAAGCAGTGGCAAAGGCCGTTATTAAAGCTTCCTTTACTTTAAGTATCAAAGAGTAAGGGTTCTGACGGGTAAAAACAAAGAAGAGGAAGGGGAGAGTAAAGAAGGCGTGGAAGGATAGTCCTGCTAAAACTGTTAAAACGTACTTACTCAGGGACAGAAAGATTGGTTTAAGGGCTGAAGCTCCACCTAAGGATGCAACTTTACTGGCAATTAATGAACAGATTCCTACTGGAGCGAGCTTTATAATCCAGGAAGTTAACTTCATTAAAGAGGTGTCAAGCTCTGTAATAAGCTGTTTAAGCAGGAGCTCCCTCCTCCACTCAACCGATAGAACTGCTAGAGAAAAGAGTATAGTTGAAACGATAACTGCCAAAACGTCAAAGTTCACAAGGGCCTTAAAGATGTTATCAGGAACTAAGGAAACTAGAAGCTCCTTTAAGCTAAAGGAGATCTCTTTAGGTTTAAAGTCGTTTCCTGAAAAGGGTACTCCAACCCCCGGCTTTAAGAGAACAACAAGAACAAGCCCAGTTATAACTGCCAAGGAAGTTGTCGTCGTGTAGTACAAAATAGCCCTTAAACCTATCCTTTTAAACTTATCTATTGTCTCCATATTAAGGATAGCACCTGCTATGGAAACGACTATTAAAGGAAGGACAACCATCTTTAGAGCTCTCAAAAAGAGCTCCCCTACAAACGAGATGGAGAGGGAAAAAGAGGGGAAAAGGGCTCCAAAGATAAAACCTAGGAAAACCCCCAAGACCATAAAAAAGAGGAAAAAACTTCCCATTAAACTCCTCCGGATTAAATTTCCAAGCATCAGAAATTATTTCATAAGGGGAACAGAAATGGGATTCAACTGTGGAATAGTAGGACTTCCAAACGTCGGGAAATCTACTCTCTTTAACGCCCTAACAAATACTGCAAAGGCAGAAGCTGCAAACTATCCTTTCTGCACGATTGAACCGAACGTTGGAATAGTAGAAGTTCCAGACGAGAGGCTATACAAGTTAGCTGAACTGATAAAGCCTAAAAAGGTAACGCCAACAACAATTGAGTTCGTTGACATTGCAGGGTTAGTTAAAGGTGCAAGCAAGGGAGAAGGCCTTGGAAATCAGTTCCTCGCAAATATAAGGAGCGTTGATGCAATAGCCCACGTTGTAAGGTGTTTCAAAGATGAAAACGTAGTCCACGTTGAAGGAAGCGTTGACCCTGTTAGGGACATTGAAACTATAAACTACGAGTTAGTCCTTAAAGACTTAGAGAGCGTTGAAAGGAGACTGGAGAAGGTTAAGAAAGTTGCAAAGAGCGGCGACAAAAAGGCAAGGGTTGAAGTTGAAGCCCTTGAGAGGATAAAGGAAATCTTGGAAAGGGGAGAGAGGATAAGACCTTACTTGGGAGAAATAGGAGAGGAAGGGCAGAAGGTTGTTAAAGAGCTTGCCCTCTTAACTGCAAAGCCTGTAATGTACGTTGCAAACGTTGACGAAGAGGGACTTTTTGAGGATAACGAGTACGTAGAGGCAGTTAAGGAATTTGCCAGGAAGGAGGGGGCTCCGGTAGTAAAAATCTGTGCAAAGATAGAGGCAGAACTTGCAGAGCTCCCACCACAGGAAAAGGAAGAGTTCCTAAAAGAGCTTGGAATGGAAGAGCCGGGGCTTAATGCTGTAATAAGGGAAGGGTACAGGCTCCTTGACCTCATAACCTTCTTTACAGCCGGAGAACCTGAAGTTAGGGCCTGGACTATAAAGAGAGGGACTAAAGCTCCTCAGGCAGCAGGGAAGATTCACTCAGACATTGAAAGGGGTTTTATTAGGGCAGAAGTGATAAGGTACGAAGATTTAGTGAGGGAAGGCTCCATTCAGGCCTGTAAAGACAAAGGTTTAATGAGGCTTGAAGGAAAGGACTACGAGGTTCAGGACGGAGACGTAATCTACTTCAGGTTTAACGTCTAAATGGAAACGAGAGGTGTCGTTTTAAGGGCCCTCAACCTTGGAGAAGGGCTGAGAGCCCTCTCCATATATACTGAACTCTTAGGCAGAGTCGGAATAGTTGTTAAGGTTAAAAGGGGAGAGTTTCCAGTTAAGTATGAGCCTTTCTCAGTATCTCAGTTTAAGTTAATTCAAAAGGGAGATAGGTTTGAGGTAAAGGAGGCAAAACTAATAAAGGAAAACTTTCCAAGGAGTATCCAGGAACTACACTACAGAGCAAGGATAGTCAAACTCCTCCTTAAAACGGAACTTCCCGGAAGTGAGAAAGTCTTTAAACTGGTAGAAAACTACCTATCAATCAACGAAGCGTTTGAATTGGCCTACCCCATGTTTCTATCAAAGTTCCTCTTCCTTGAAGGCCTGTTCCCAGAAGTTAGAAAGTGTGTCTCCTGCGGTAAGAGGGAAATAGCCGCCTTTTCGGTAAAAAAGGGGGGAACTGTTTGTAGAAGGTGTCAGGCGGAAGGGAACATTAGGTGGAATAAGGAGTTGAGCAAAGAAGTAATAAAACTAACCAAAAAGCCTTTTGAAGAGGTAAGAAAAGACTATAAGAGGGAGCTCCTACCGAAAATAACTCAAGTCCTTGAGGGCCATTTCAAGGAAAGAATAGATTGAATTTGACGTATGTTCAAAAATAAGATTTATAATTTATATTGAAAATGCAATCAGAGAGGTAAAAATGGCCAAAAAGGTTTTAGTTCTGGGAGGAGGAATAGGCGGAGTAGAGGCAGCTTTTGCCCTTTGCCACAAGTGTTTTGATGTGGAACTCATCTCTAATAGGGATTACCTCTACATCTACCCGATCTCCATATGGATACCGACGGGAGAGTACAAGTGGGAAGATGTGATACTCCCACTAGACGAAGTTGCAAAGGCTAACGGATTTAAACTAACAATTGGGGAAGTTGAAAGGATATCTACAAAGGAGAAGAAGGTCTATTTAAAAGGAGGAGAAGAGAAAGAGTACGATTATTTAGTTATAGCTCTTGGAGGAAGTAAAGTTAAACACAAGGGAAGCGAGAACTTCCTATCTATATGTGGAAAGCCTGAAGAGAGTCTAAAGATAAAGGAGAAGATTGACCATCTCATAGAGAAGGGAGGAGGAGTTATAGCTGCAGGCTTTGGAGGGAACCCTAAAGACCCGACAGGAGTTAGGGGAGGACCCGCTTTTGAGTTTGTCTTTAACCTTGACTGTTACTTTAAGAAGAGGGGAATTAGGGATAAGTTTCAGCTACACTTCTTTGCCCCAATGCCAAAGCCTGGAATTAGGTTGGGGGAGAAAAATGCCGAGAGAGCCTATAAAATGCTAGATAAGCTGGGAATAAAGAGGCATTTCGGGAAAAAGATCAAAGAGTTCACTCCTGAAGGAGTGGTATTTGAAGATGATTCCCTTTTAAAAAGCGATTTAACCATGTTCATTCCGGCAACAGACGGTCATCCAGTCCTTAAGAACTCCGACTTACCGCTCAACGAAGCAGGATTTGTAAAAATTGAGCCTACCTGTGCAGTTCCTGGAACAGATGAAACGGTCTGGGCAATAGGAGACAGTGCTGCATTTGAAGGCCCCAAGTGGAAGGCAAAGCAGGGACACATTGCAGAAGTTATGGGAAGGATTGTTGCAAGGAACATAGAGGCAAAGGAGAGGGGAGACGAGAAGAGGGAAGAGTACATCCACCACCTCCACATACTCTGTCTAATGGATATGGGACCGTGCTGGATGAGCGGAGCTTTAGTATACAGGGACGATAAGCGTTCAATAATGCTACCTCTGCCTTTTATAGGACACACTTTAAAAAAGCTTTGGGGTTGGTACTACAAGGCTAGTAAGCTGAAAAAAGTTCCGAGAATACCCGGTTTTGATGCGCCGTAATGGAGCTAATAGAAACTGTAAGGGTTGAAAGGGGAAGGGCAGTTCTCATTTCCTACCACTATAGAAGGCTTAAGAGGGGAACTCTCTCCTTGGGATTTCCCCTTAACCTGAGTAAGCAAGATTTTGAAAAGCTTTTAGTTAATAAGTGGAAAGAGGATGGAGGAGGAACAAAACTAGTACGCTTCTCATTAAGCGAAAACGGTTCCTTCAGCGTAAGCTCCAGAAACTGCTTAAAGAGAGAAAGGGTAAGGCTTAAGTCTGTCTACTCGGTAAAGAGGTTCTACTCAGCCATTTCTACCCAGAAGACAAGTACCGGGGCTGAGATTTCAAAGTTTGCATTTGAAGAAGCCAAGAAACTAGGCTATGATGAAGCCATAACCTACTCCCCAGAGGGGTTTGTATCAGAATGTGCCTTTGCAAACCTATTCTTCTTTAAGAATGGAATACTGTTCACTCCAAGCCTTAAAACAGGCTGTTTAAGAGGAACGAGAAGGGAGTTTATACTGGAACTGGCAGAAGAAATGGGAATCCCGATAGTTGAAGGTTTCTTTAAGGTTGAAGAACTTTTAAAAGCAGATGAAGTATTCATAACGAGCGCAAGAGAAGATACATGCCTAGTAGTCGAAATTGACGGGTTTAAACTGAAGGAAACCCAAGGAAAACCCATTTATAGGAGAATAAGAGAGGTAATAGAGTGGATGGAGTTTAAGGGGCTTTAAGCCCCTAAACAACTACTCCTGAAGGGAGGAAAAGATCTTCTCAATTTTCTCCTTAAGGGTTTCTGCGGTGAAAGGTTTAACTATGTAGTTATTTACCCCTGCTTTAATAGCCGCTAAAACGTTTTCCTTCTTAGCTTCAGCTGTTACCATAAGAATTGGAAGGTGTTTAAGCTTCTCATCGCTCCTTATAGCCTGAACAAGCTCAATTCCCGTCATGTTGGGCATGTTCCAGTCTGTAATAACCAAACCGTACTTATTAGGATTCTGTCTTAGAATCTCTAAAGCCTGCTTTCCGTCTTCTGCCTCATCAACGTTCTTATAACCTAGCTGAGCTAAAAGGGTCTTTAAAATCTTTCTCATAGCAGTCATGTCATCCACTACCAAAATCTTTATGTCCTCTGAGGGCATTGCCATGTTTTAACCTCCTTCCTGCTTTTTGATAGCGTACTGGTGGACCAATTTTAATAGATCTGGCGCATCAAACTTAACTAGGTGAGCGTCGGCCCCAACAAAGCGGCTTTTATCAACGTTTGCCCTATCACTCAAAGAAGTGTTAATAATAACAGGAATCTTAGAGAGCTCAGGGTCTTCTTTAACTTTCCTCGTAAAGGTCAAACCGTCCATTCCTGGCATTTCAATATCTGAAATGATCAGCTGAACGTAATCGGTAATATCCTTTCCTGTCTTCTTTGCCTCTTCAAGCCACTGATGAAGGAGTTGAAGGGCTTCTATACCGTTCTGGGCTTCATAAACCGTATGACCGTCCGATTCGAGAATCTTTCTAATAATCTTCCTTGCAACGGGACTGTCATCCAAAATAAGTATCTTGAAGTGCCCCTTCTTCTCAATATCCTCTATAGACTTAACCTCCTCAACCCCAAAAATCTTAATCATTCCAAGCTCGTCAAGGATACCTTCAAAGTCAAGGAGAAGTAGAAGCTTATTATCTTCAATTTCAACAACTCCAATAACTTTCCCCCCTAGCTTTTCATCTATGCTCTTTGGAGGCCTCTTTATATCGGCCCACCTTATACGGCGAATTCTCTTTGCTTCGTGAACAACAACTCCGACGATTTCCCTCAGGAACTCCATAACAATTACGTATTTTCCGGCATTTGGAGGCTCCTTAATCTTCATCCACTTGGCAAGGTTTATTATAGGAACCATCTGCCCCCTAATTTTGGCCATTCCTTCAGCTTCAGGGGGCAGACCAGGAGCTTTAATTATATCCTTAGGCTTAAATATCACTTCCTTAACCTTAGCAACGTTAACACCTAAAATCCACTCGTATATAGAACCATCATCAAGAACCTCATACATTCTAAAGTCTATAATTTCAAGTTCGTTAGCTCCCGTTTCAAGAATCTTAGGTAAGAGTTCCCTCTTCTTTGCCATTTCTTTTACCCTTTATTAGCCTTTTTCTTCTGACTGTGAACGATCTCAGAAATAGCTTGAACTAAGCTTTCAGAAATCCTATTAATAATTGAAGTTATTTCGCTTTCTTTCTCCCTAATTTCATTCACATCGTCATTATTCATAGCAATGAAGAGCTCCTTCAGGAGAAGTTTTATCTCAAAGAACTGATCCTCCAGTTCTGAGAAGAAAGTTTCAATCTGAGGATATTTCTTAGTGAGTTCAAGGATATCTTTGTTTTGGAGAGAAATCAACCTTATGAGAGAATCAATCTCTGATAGAATTGAAGTATCTGGATTAATACCTTCAACGAACTTACTCTTAACTGCTTCGTTAATTTTCGCAGCGAACTCAGCAAGTTTCGCCAATCTATCAAGTAAAATAGTTGCATCTCCAAGGTCAAAGATATAGAAAGTTTCCCAAATTTTGTGTAAAGAAGCATCCGTCTTCTCAGCAATTTTAATAATCTTATCAGACTGTTCTTTAACAGAGTTAATAAGTTTATTTGAAATTTGAATATTCTTAACAATTTGATCTATCTTCTCTTTCTGAAGTTTAACTATGTCAGTCATACTATCAATAACACGCTGAACTTCGTAAGAAGAGTTCCTCAAAGAGTTGTAAACTTCTTGATTGCTCTTGAAGAATTCCATTCCTTCCTCAACAGCATTTACACCTCTACTGGTAATCTCAGCAGTCTTATTCATTTGTTCTCTCATGTTCTTGACAACTTCTCTAATTTCACTTGCCGACTTGTTAGTCCTCTCTGCAAGCTTCCTAACCTCATCTGCAACTACGGCAAATCCCCTTCCAGCCTCACCTGCTCTTGCAGCCTCAATTGCAGCGTTAAGGGCAAGGAGGTTTGTCTGCTCGGTAATTGAAGTAATTACCTCAACAACTCTGTCTATCTGCTCCGTTTGTACTTGAAGGGCATGAACAACTTCTTCCATCTCGCGGGTAATATCCCTTATGTTCTCCATTTGCGAAATAGACTCAACAGTCTTCTTCTCTGCTTTCTCAAGCTCATTTAGAACGAAACGGTAGTTCTCTATAAGCTTGTTTGAAACTTCAACGAGTTTATTAACAGCATTTTCAATATCCTCAGCAGCGTCTATCTGTTTTTCTGAAAGATCAAGAACGTCCTTAAGCTCCTTAATTGTTACCGATACAGCAATAATCGTTGCCAGGTTATTCACGAGGGACTGTTTTGTAGCCCTCAAGTTCTGAAGGAACATACGGCTTGCTTTTTCAAGCTGTTCCTCAATTTGTTTGTCAGCAGTTGCGTCCCTCCAGGTCGCTACGTAATAGCGAATGCTTCCATCCTTATTTGCAATCGCATGGCGGTAAGAGGCCATAACGTAGGGACCAATTGGAATATCTGCGTTCTTTTTATGTTCGCCAGGTCTGGTAGCTTTCAGGAACTCCTTAACCCTTTCTGGATCTTTATGGAAAACGTGAATGCTAGTTCCTATTAGTTTGTCTGGATCAACTCCAAACTCAGAGATAAAGACGTCCCTCCACTTATTGGCTATTTCAAGGGCTCGCCTATTTGCATAGACGATTTCATTACCGGCCCTTCCAGGTTTAAAGTCCGCCGTAGCTACGAATATGGCTTCTTCCATTAAAGAATCAAGAATCTGCTTGTAAGTATAAATGTCGTTATCCAATTGATCAATTTTCCTCTTCAACTCCTCGTTCTCTTTCTGATAGGAAATTAGCCTTTGGGAACATGACGATAGTTCCTCTTTTAAGGAATCCCTTTCCCTTTTTACCTGAATAAGCTCCTCTTCTAGCTTTTTCTTTTCAGCTATTAAATTCTCAACTTCTCCCCTTAACCGTTCTAACTCCTTCCTCTCCTTTGAGCAAAACACCTCACTCCTCCCTATTGAAAATTGATTCAATATTTAAAATTATCAAAAGTTCACTATCAAGTTGAACAACTCCACTAATAAACTTAACATCAATACCTATCGTTCCAATGGGTTCAGGGAGAATTTCATCCTCCGGGAACTTAATTGAACCAATAATTTCATCTACTATAATGCCCACTTCGCCTTTGGGGGTTTCAAGAATTACTATCTTATTCTCCTGATAAATGTTTTCAGGTATGGTAAAAGGTATTCCAAGGTGCTCTTTAAGGTTAATAACCGGAACAATCTTTCCTCTAAGGTTCATAACACCTATAACGTAAGAAGGAGCTTTGGGAACAGGAGTTATATCTTTATTACTGGTAATTTCAATAACCTGCTCTATTGGAACACCGACAAGCTCTTCAGAGAGTTTAAAGGCTATTACCTGTATCTCTTTCTCCTTTACTTCCCCTATTAGTTCCTCAACACCAAGGATGTTCATATCTTTACTTTCTTTATGCTCCTTCATACCTTTGCTCCAATTAACTTTACTTTGTAATCTGAAAGGAGTGAATTAAGGTCAAGGATTAAAACAACCCTTCCGTCACCGGCAATCGTCGCACCAGCAATTCCCGGAATGTCAGCAAGGAGCTCTCCAAGGGATTTGATAACAATTTCCTCTTCTCCAAGGAGGTTCTCTATAGAAACAGCTATATACCTTTCTCCTACCTTCACTATAACTACAAAGTGTTTCTGATCTTTATCGGGAAGTTCAAGGAGTTCGTTGAGGGAAAAGAGAGGAAGGACCTCTTCTCTGAGCATAAAACTTTTAAACTTACCAACATCTTTAACTAAAGTTTCATCGTATCTAACAACCTCAATGACAGAGTGGAGAGGAACAGCATAAACCTGACCGTTAACACCGATCATTAAAGTTCTAATAATTGCAACAGTTAAAGGAAGTTTAAGGATAATCGTTGTCCCTTTACCAAGTTCACTTTCAATTTCAATTGACCCCCTCAAGGAATGAATTGTACTTGCAACAACGTCCATTCCAACTCCACGACCTGATACGTCACTAACCTTCTCTGCAGTTGAGAAGCCTGGCATAAATATCAGCTCGTAGGCTTCCTTATCGCTCATTTGAGCTGCCTGCTCAGGAGTAATCAGTCCTTTTTCTAATGCCTTCTTCTTAACTTTCTCTGGGTCTATTCCTCTTCCATCATCCTGAATTCCAACTATTATGTGATCTCCTTCATGGTAGGCAAAGAGACGAACAGTTCCAACTTCAGGTTTACCTTTAGCTATCCTTTCTTCGGGAGGTTCTATCCCGTGGTCAAGAGCGTTCCTTACAAGGTGGATTAAAGGATCCTCTAGCTTATCTAGAATTGAACGGTCAAGCTCTGTATCCTCACCCTCTATAATCAGCTGAACTTTCTTATTCAGCTTCCTAGCAAGGTCTCTAACAAGACGAGGGAACTTGCTAAATATTTTCTTAATTGGCTGCATCCTCAACTTCATAACAGCAACCTGAAGGTCGCTAACAGTCCTATCAAGACTCGTAACCGCTTCAACTAACTGTTCTACAGCTTCAGACTTACACTCTTTCTCTACCTCGGCGGTTACCCTTAGAATTCTGTTCCTATCAAGGACAATCTCTCCAACCAAGTTCATTAAGTTTTCTACCCTTTCTACATCAACTCTTATAGTTTCAGAACTTTTCTTTTCAGTTTTTGCCTTTTTTGACTGGGTAGAGGAAGGCGTTGAAGTTTTCTGAGCCTGAGGTTGCGATTGTGGTTGCGGTTGCAGCTGGCTTTGAGACTGAGCAGAAGCTTCTTTTTCGGCTTTTTCAGGGGATTTCTTCTTTATTAAGTCTTTAACGTCTTTACCTTCCTCTATTAGTTTCTCTATTTCAGGAATAACCTCCATAGGTCTCTTATCAGGAGGTAGGAGTATAATTTCCTCAAGTATTTGAGAAAGGTCCTTTCCAGGATGCTCCTTTATCAGCTCTTTTAAAGCATCTGAAATACCATCAACGAATTCAATATCCCCTTCTTCCGTTTGGGAATCCGAAGAACCTTCCGGAGTTTCTTGATTTAGTACTCTACCTTTAAGTATTGAATCAAGTTTCTTTAGGAGAAGTTCTACTTCTGAAAGGTCTGGAAGTTCAGAATTTTCCTTTAACATTTCAAGGGAAACTTTAAGCTGATCAATACCTTCTAAGATAACATCCATTACCTCTGGAGTAAGTTTGAGCTCATCGTTCCTTAACTTGTTGAAGATATCCTCTATCCTATGGGCAATCTCAACTATCGTCGTAAGGTTTAAAAAGCCAGCTCCTCCCTTCAGAGTATGCATTCCACGGAAAATTCTATTAAGGAGTTCTTTATCCTCCGGGTTATTCTCAAGGTCCACCAAGTCCTGATCAAGGTTTTCTAGAATTTCTGAAGCTTCAACTAAAAACTCGTCTAAAATTTCCCTTAACTCTTCAGGAATCTCTACTTTCATTACTCCTCTCCCTAAAGTCCGAACTGCTTCATTATCTCATCAACGTCCTCTTGGGAAACTTCTTTTTTCCACTGGAGCTCCTCCATCTTCTTCCTGAGCTCAGGCTCTTCAGAAGGCCTTTCCTCTATACCGGCAAGAAGAGCTATCTTAAGAATACTTTTTTCAACATCATTTAAAAATGATTTTACTTTTAATAGTCTTTGAGCCAGTATATCTTGAAATTCAAGGAGCGTTAAATCAGAAGTTAAACGGGAAATAATTTCCTTTAACTTTCCAGTCAACTTCTCTTTTAAGGACTTATCTTCAATTTGAGAGGAAAGCTCCAAAAGGTAACTTAGATCTTCCAGAGTTTTTCCTATTGACTCTATCAGTTTTTTAGTTGCCTCTTCACTCTCATTTATAGCGCTCTCTATGTGATCGTTAGCTAAACTAAAACCTTCCCTCTTCTGTGAAATATTAGAAAGCTCATCTTTAAATGACTTTATAAGATCAAGAAGCTCTTTCAGCTCCTTTAAGAGGCTTTTTTCCATTTCAGCTCCCCCCGGTTTCAGGCTCAATAATTATTTTCGGAGGGAGCTGAAAGTTTTTTAATTTCAATCTTCTTTAAGCTGTTCAAGTATTTTGGATATATCAATGTCTAGTTCATCAACTGCTTCTGTTGTCTGGAAAGGAGCCGCAGTTTGAGGTCTTCCAAAATTCGTAAAGCCTGTTGCTAAAGGCCTACCTTTTTCATCAAATCCTGTAGCAATAACAGTAACTTCTATTGAACCTTCAAGGTTATCGTCCATAGTAACTCCGAAGAAGAAGTTAGTATCATCCCTCTTTGCCCTCTCCTTTATTAAAGAAGCAGCAGCATAAGCTTCATCAAGCGTTAAGTCACTTCCACCGGTTATATTTACAAGGATTCTACTTGCTCCTTCAACTTGAACGTTCTCAAGGAGAGGGTTATCTATTGCCTTTCTTGCTGCAGTTAAAGCTCTATCTTCTCCGCTGGCTTCTCCTATACCAATTAGGGCATAACCTCCACTGTGCATAACAGTCTTAACGTCTGCAAAATCAAGGTTAATAAGACCAGGCCTTGTGATAACTTCACTTATCCCTTTTACAGCCTGATAGAGGACGTTATCGGCAAGTTTAAAAGCGTTAAGGATGTTCATATCCTTAGGAGCTATCGTAAGGAGCTTTTGGTTTGGAATAACCATCAGAGTATCAACAAACTCCTTCAATCTCCTGATCCCCGCCTCAGCAAACTCCTGCCTTCTCCTACCTTCAAAGTCAAAGGGACGGGTAACAACGCCAATGGTAAGTATTCCCATGTCCTTAGCAACTTTAGCAACAATCGGAGCAGCTCCCGTTCCTGTACCTCCACCCATTCCGGCAGTTATGAAAACCATATCGGAACCTTCAAGGACTTCCCTTATTTTAGGCTCATCCTCCAAAGCCGCCTGCTCGCCAATTTCAGGCTTTCCGCCAGCACCAAGTCCCTTAGTTAACTTCTCACCTATCTGAACTTTAACGGGAATAGGAAGTTTTGAGAGGACTTGAGCATCAGTATTAATAGCTATAAACTCTACCCCCTCTATTCCCATTTCAAACATTCGGGCAACCGCATTACCTCCGCCTCCTCCAACTCCCACTACCTTTATTACAGGTCCCTGGAAAAGATCATCAGCTATATCAAACATCTACACCTCCTTAAATATACTGGGTTAAAAAGCGCCATATCGTAGAGAATAAACCTTCTTTACCGTAATCCTTAGTAAGGTCTTCTTTAATGTCAGTAAGCCTTTCTCGCTTATTGAGAGAGAGTACATAGTTCACAACTCCTTCTATTGGAGATAGAGAGGGGTCATTCAATTCCCCTTCAGGAGAAACAACCACAATAGGAGCCTTAAAGAGTTTTTCCAGGAGAACTGGCATATCCTTGAGCTTGGCAAACCCACCGGTAATATAGACTCTATTAAGATGAGTTAGAAAGGATGGATCTTCGTTTTCAAGGGCTTTCTTTATATCTTTAGCTAACTTCTTAAGCTGAAGGTGAATGAGAGCTGGAATCAATATTTTCTGAACTTTCAAAGTCTTCGTCCCGTAGTTTATATTTATCACCTCTTCTGGATTAACGTTGAAGGCATAAGCACTTCCATATTCGTTAAATAGCCTTTCAGCCTCTTTCCTACTGACTTTTAACTGCTGAATGATAAAATCTATTATGTCTTCAGCTCCAAAAGGTTCATGCTTAAAGAAAACTGGAGCATCTTCCCTCAGGTAAAGGACCTCTGTATTCCCTGCTCCAAGGTAGACAAAAAGGTTATTGTTAAAGTAAGTTTTATCGTCTTTAACTGCGTAATAAGAAGCAAGAGTCTGAAGCACAACTCCTTTAAGTTTAAGACCTACCTCTTTTAAAAGCTGATCTAGAGTCTTTAAGTAGGCTTTAGAGGCCAAGATAACAAAAGCCTTCATACTAAGCTCTCTACCTGAATGGCCTATAGGGTTTTGTATACCGTCAACGTTGTCAACTATAAACTCTTGGGGTAGTATGTGGATGATTTCATAGATGTTCTTAAGGGTTAGACCTTTCTTCCTCCTTATTTCCTCTTTTATCTTATTTTTAACCATATTAACGTCATTGTAGTTTATAGTCTTAATCCCGGGGAAGGAGATTTTTGCTTCAACTTCGTAACCTAAGGTACATCCACCAGGAACTATAACGTAAGCCTCAAGGGGAACGGCCGAAATTGATTCAAGCTTCAGTTTGTTGAGAGCCGACCGTAAAGAATCTTTAGCCGATGGAACGTTTATTATGCTCCCGTTCTTTATACCCCTAGAAGGGGTCGTTGCAATTGTAGTATGCTTCTTATCCCCCTTAACGAGCGTAAGAGCAGTCCTGATTGAACTGGTTCCCAAATCTATAGTAAGTATCTTCTTCTCTGTAACCATTACTTCCTCCCCCGGGTAAGCATGTCGTAGAACCTAAAGTCGTAAATTCCTGGCTTTAGAAAGCCTGCAAGTGAAACAAATTTTTTGTAGTTATCCCAAGAGGTAGTTTCTGTTCCTAAATAAACTATAATTCTCCCCTTCCTAAAGATGAGGGTTATGAAATTGTCACTCAAAACAATTTGAGGCGGTTCTCCCTTTAAAGTCAACTCCTTTATCCTATTGTTAGCCAGTTTAATTTCCATTTTAACAGTTTTTCTAATTTTTAAAAACCCCCTATCTGTTACGAAAGGGGACTCCACTCCCTTGTAGTAGTAAACGGGCAAGTTCCTTATGGCTCTAGAACTCTTTTCAAGAACAAAGTCATTATTACCTATTAAGTAATAGTTTCTATTGAAGAAGAGGTAAAACGTAGGAAAGGTTTCCCAGACTTTAATTGTTAACTTATTACCCTTAATCAAAATTTCTTTTCTACTTACCCAAGGAAGAGAATCTAGCTTATCGGAAAGTTTTTCAATGAGAGCAGAGGAAATAGATTCACCCGGCTGAATAAGTGAAACCACATACTGGCTTATTTGTTCCTTCCAATTACCGTGTTTTTCTACAACGATAATTTCTACTTCTTTAAGATGCCCCGGAGCGTTTAAGACACCATAGACAACAAAACCGAAAAACAAAAAGAGGAAGACAAATACGACGAAACGTTTCAAGTCCTCAACATCTCCTCTATTAATTCTTCAAAAGAAATTCCTTCAGCTTGGGCAGCCTTAGGTAAAAGACTCCTCTCTGTTAAACCTGGTATAGTATTTACCTCAAGAACAAAAGGTGAACCGTACCAGTTAAGCCTAAAATCAACCCTCACCGCTCCTCTGCAATCAAGGACCTTATAGACTTTCTCAGCTATACTCCGAAGTTTCCTCTCCAACTTAAAAGGGAGCTCCGCCGGTACTTTGTACTTAGTATCAGGTGAAGAGTACTTAGCTGTAAAGTCGTAAAACTCTCCACCTGGAACAATCTCAATAGGAGAGAGGGCCCTTCCATTAAGAACGGCAACGGTGAGCTCTCTCCCTGGAAGGTACTCCTCTACAAGAACTTTTTCGTCGTACCTAAAAGCCTCCTCTAAGGCCTTATCAAGCTCCTTCTCTTCCTTTACAAGCGTTACGCCGACGCTTGAACCCGCTCTGGCGGGCTTAACAATACAGGGTATCTCTACCATTTCCAACTTATCACCCTTAAAAAGGGTGATACCTGAAGGAACAGGTATCCCGTAGGATGAAAGGAGCCTCTTTGTGTAATCCTTATCCATTGAAAGGGCACTTGAAATTACACCACAACCGGTGTAAGGAATTCCCATGATATCAAGCAATCCCTGAACTGTTCCATCCTCCCCAGGGCTTCCATGGAGGACGAGGAAAACTTTATCAGGCGATACCTCCCTAAGTTTAAAGGGGAGCTCCGGAGAAAGCTCCAGAGGAAAGACCTGATGTCCTAAATTATTCAATGCCCTTATTACGCTCTCTGCACTCTTTTTTGAAACTTCGGCCTCAGGTGAAGGCCCTCCATAAATAACGGCTACCTTCAACTCTTCAACCTCTCCCTTATAATTTCACAGACCTCCTCAAGTCTATTTCCCCTTGAACCCTTAACGAGTATAACTTTTCCGTAAAGAGGAAAGTCCCTAAAGAAAGAGAGCAACTCCTCCCTCTCAGAGAAGTAGAACTTTTCACCATTAAAGGCTTCATAGGTATAGTAAGCCTCTTTCCCATAGGCTACAAGTAAAGAAACACCTGCTTTCTCAAGGAGAAGAGCCAACTTTCTATGCTCTTCCTTTGAGTAAGGACCAAGCTCAAGCATTTGACCGACAACTGCCACTCTTTCTTTGGGAAAGAGAGAGAGGACCTTTATTGCATTTTCAAAGGAAGCCGGGTTTGCGTTGTAAGAATCGTCAATCAAAATTGTTGAACCGTAGTCCTCAACTTTCAATCTACCTGAAGGCGGAGTAAAAGTCTCTACAAGGGAAGGGAGCTCCTTCAAAGGAACCCCTAAAAACCGAGAAACAGCAACACCGACAAGGGTTGAATTAACAACAGAATAGCCCGGAACTGGACTTTTAAAGGTAACTTCCTCACCGAAGGCCTTAACAGTAAAGAAGGAACCTCTAGAAGTTAAGTCAAGAGATGTTAGCCTAACGTCACCTTCCTCTCCAAAAGTAATCGTTTCCTTAGCCCTTGAGTAGTTAGAGAACTGATAAGGAACAACTGCTAGGTCAACCCCATCAGTTAAAGAGAACTTCTCCCTTACAATCTCCTCCAATGAACCAAAACCCTCAGTGTGGGCAATTCCTACTTTTGTAATCACAGAAATTTGGGGCTTAACTAAAGCCTTAAGCTGTGAAACTTCTCCAGGAGAGTTTGTTCCAACTTCCTGAATGTAGAGGTTGGAAAAAGAAGGGAGATTTGAAAGAGTATACGTTACCCCAATTTCGTTGTTAAAACTCCTCCTGTTCCTGTAAGTAGAGAAGAAGGGAGAGAAAATGTGAAAAAGGAGCTCCTTAGTCGTGCTCTTCCCAACGCTTCCGGTTACAGCAACTACAGTACCTGAAAACTTTGAACGCTTGTAAAGAGCAACTTTCTTAAACGCCTCAAATGCATTTGAAACCTTAATTGCGAACTTCCCTGGAGGTACTGTGAACTCCTTTTCCGTTAAAGAGCCAACAGCTCCCCTCTTTAAGGCCTCCTCTATAAAAGAATGGCCATCCCTTCTTCCTTTAAGGGGAACAAAGAGGGCTCCCTCTTCTACTTCCCTTGAATCAAAGTGAAAGGAATTTACACGGGAAGGCGATCCTATTAACTTCCCACCAACCAGCTCAGCAACTTCCTCTCCTCTCATAGAACTCCTTTACTACCTGCTGATCTTTAAAGGGAATTTTCCTCTTCCCGATTAACTGGTAATCTTCGTGGCCTTTTCCGGCTATAACAACAACGTCATTATCCCCTTTAATGGAAAGGGCTTTTTCTATAGCTTTTTTCCTATCCGGAATTATAAAAACGTTCTCTCTGAAAGGAATCCCTTTTAGTATATCGGCTATTATCCTTTGAGGGTCCTCACCCCTTGGATTATCGGAAGTTATTATAACAACATCTGAAAGCTCGTAAGCAATTCTCCCCATGGGAGCTCTCTTTTCCCTATCCCTTTCCCCCCCACAGCCAAAGACCGTTATTAACCTACCTTCAGTAAAGGAGGAAGCTGTTTTAAGGAGTTTTAAAAGTGCGTCAGGAGTGTGGGCGTAGTCTACAAAAACTCTAGGATAGACCTCCTCTAGACGTCCAGGAACTCTTAATCCATAAAAAGAATCCTTAACCTTTTCAGGCTCAAAGCCTAAAAGGGTTAGGGTGGAAAAGGAGGCACAGAGATTGTAACCGTTAAAGTCTCCTCTTAAGGAGGAGGGAACCTGATAAACTTTACCCTGAAAATTTAGACTCAAAAGGCCGTCTCTAAATTCAAGGATTTTAAAGTCTCCAGCCTTCCCATAAGTAAAGGAAGTTCCTGGGAAAATCCCCCTAAGGGCCGAAAGGGCCACTCCCCACCTATCATCAACGTTAATTAATGAAGATTTCGCCGAAAAGAAGAGCTTCTCCTTTGAAAGGAAGTAGGAAAAGAGGTCTTTATGGAAATCAAGGTGTTCAGGTGTAAGGTTCGTAAAAACTGCAACCTCAAATGGAACTCCAAAGACCCTATCCAGCTCTAAACCGTGGGATGAGACTTCACAAACAACATAACGACAACCTCTATCGGCAAATTCCTTGAGGATCTTGAAAAAAGTAGTCGGGGAAGGCGTTGTCATTCCTGTAGGAGAGAGGGAATCTAAAGACATACCGTAGCCCAAAGTTCCAACGTATCCCGATTTAACAGAAAGTCTCTTTAAGGCCTGAAAAGTAAGCAGTGCAGTAGTGGTCTTCCCGTTCGTTCCGGTTATTCCGATAATTCTAACTTTCCTCTCCGGATTTCCGTAGAAGCGGGCTGAAAGGAGGGAGAGGGTCTTTCTTGGCTCAGAAACTAGGAAAACCGGAAGCTTACCTCTTAGCTTTCTGTAACTCCTTTCAGAATCGGTTATAACTGCACAGCACCCTCTCTCTAAAGCATCTTCAATGAAGTCGTTTCCATCAGAAGAAATCCCCCGGTAGGCAAAGAAGAGATAGCCCTCCTCTACCTGCCGGGAATCTTCTGTTATTCCAGTTACCTCAACTTCCTCCTCCTCTAGGGGTAAGGAAAGGGGTTTTAAAAGGTGAGAAAGGAGCATTACTCCCTATTTACCCTCTTTTACCGTCTCTTCCAACTTCTGGATTTTAGCCTCAACCTCTTCAAGGATACTCTTCTTCTCTTCTTCGCTTATTTCACCTTCGGGAGTTAAAATCAGCTTCTTAATTGACTCGCTAATATCCTTAACGAGGCCCTTTGCCTTTTCAGGAAGTTCGCTCTCCTTTAGTTGCTCCTGGAGCTCCTCTATCTTCTTTAGGAGCTCTTCCTTCCTTGTAGTTGCTACGTAAGCGGCACCTGCTCCTACAACTGTTCCTAAAATGAAAAGTAGTGACTTCTTCCTCATCTCAACCCTCCTCTCAATTCAATATCTACAAGCTAATTTAGTCCTCTTTTCTCCTATTAAACACCTTTGTAAAGGAAAGGAGAGAATTAACTCTCTGAAAAGAGTCTGAAAGAGCTTTAACAGTGTTCCGTAATTCGTAAACTGTAGGTTTTAAGCTGGAGTTAACTGTATCTAAGCTATCTTCAACTTTCTTAATTAAGCTGTAGAGGGCTGCTAAAAGGGTAACGGTAAAAACCGTTATAACGACAAAACAGACTGTTATAACCGTTAAGTCAAACTCAATTAAGGTCATCTATTACCCTCCTATTGTAAACATCTTACGGGAGCACCCCAAGGACTCAAGGGCCTCTATTCCGTTTACTTTTTGTTTTAATAAAAGCGCTCCTTTCAGAACATTTAAAAGTTTATCAAAGGAGAAATCTGGAGAACGGATAAGTTCCTTAAGGTTTATCTCTCTGTCTGACATAAGGCAAAGTCTCAATTTACCGTCTGAAGTAAGCCTAACGCGGTTACACTCGTGGCAGAAGTGCTCACTGATAGAAGGTATAAAACCGATAACTGCCTTCGTTCCCGGGACCTTAAAGGACTTTGCCGGTCCCTTTTTATAGTTTTTATAAGGCTCTAAAGGCCCGTAAATAGCCTCTATTTTCTCCCTAATTTCAGAAACAGGTATGAAATTTTCCTGCGAGAAGAACTTTCCTCCTACAGGCATTAGTTCAATAAAACGAACCTCTACCTGAAACTCATCAGAGAACTTTACAAATTCCTCAATTTCCGAATCGTTAAACCCCTTAATTAAAACCGTATTCACCTTTACAGGATTTAAGTTAGACTCAATTGCAGCTGAAACTCCATCTATTACCCTAAAAAGGGAGCTCTTTGAAGATCCCGTTATAAAAGAAAACTTCTCAGGGTCTAGGGTATCTATACTTACGTTAACCCTTCTAAGTCCTGCTTCTTTTAGTAGAGAAGCTTTCTCTGAAAGGAAGTAACCGTTTGTAGTTAACGAAATATCCGAAATTCCATCTATCTGGGACAAATCTGAGATAAAACTCTCAATGCCCTTCCTAACTAAGGGTTCTCCTCCGGTAAGCCTTACAGAATCAACGCCCAATTTAGAAAATGCCTTTACGATGAGGGATATCTCTTCATACCTTAAGATTTCCGGATGGGGAATAAACTCCTTTACTCCTTCAGGCATACAGTACTTACACCTGAAGTTACACCTATCAGTAATAGAGACCCTTAGGTAAGAAATATTTTTCATCTCAGCCCCTTGAGGTATTTTATCACAAAGCCTTACAAACTTTCTCTATCTATAAAGAGTTACTACAACTTCCAGCCTTCGTGACCAATAAGTAGGCTGTAGGTCTCTAAGGTCTTTGAGATATAGTCCCTAACGGCTTTTGTTCTATTCTTCCTAAAATTCTCCTCCCAGCGTTTATTACCGAACTCATAACTTGCACCGGCTATCAGGTCAACTACCCTTTCAGATGGAGGGAAAACGGGATAACTACCGGATTTAAGGGCATAATCGCACAGTCTTCTAAGGAAATCCTTCCCGTGCTCCGAAAGGTTAACTCTTTCACCGTAAACAACTTCAAACAGCCTCTCTAAAACGGGCTTTGCAAGGCCTCTGGAGAGGGAACACTCACCGTCCAACTCACAGGAAACCTCACCTGCCGTCATCCACCTTCTATGAAACCTGCACCAACCGACGTTGTCGTACCAGTACTCAGATATTGAGCTTTCAACGATCTTCTCCGCTAAAGATTCTGGCTCTGGGAAAACCCCGAACTTGTAGTAAGTCCAGTATTTTCCCTGAACGGGAAGGGGAATGAAGTTTCCAAGGGCCCAATACATTGTAGGGCAAATCTCTCCCTCCTTCCCCAAAGCAACGAAAACTGCATAGTCCAAAGAGCTCATTCCCTCAGGTATCCTCTCTTTGAAGTTCTCATCAATGTAGGAAGCAGCCTTCCTCTTTCCTTCTCCCAGTAACTTTGGAAGTTCACCCTTTGCGTAGGCAACGTTTTTGGCAAGCTGGCACAGGAGGTCGGCGTTTACCTCTGAGGTTCTCTCAGGTTCACTGAGTAAGGTTTGTGGAGAAAGGAGGGGCTTTCCCGAAATACCAACGTCCTCTGGAGTCAAAATTCCCCTCTCAATGAGTTCAAAAACCCAAGAAGCCATACACCCAAACTCAATGGCATCAAAGCCGAGAGAATCTACAGTTCTAACTGCTCTATCTGCAGCTTTTAAGTAGATATTCCCGGCAAGGGGTCCGTTGGCGTTGTAAGGTTCATAATCTACCTTAAGGCCGTTCCTTACCTTCTTACATGCGGCAGGGCAGGGCTCTCCACACGTAGTCCAGTTCTTTTTATCTATTGATTCTTTGTTAAAGATTTTAACGTACTTCTCCTTTATTAAGTTAAAGAGCCTTTCTCTATCCTCCCTTGGGATGTAAGGCATCTGCCAGTTCAAGATGGGAGTCTTCTCCCTCTCGGCATAGTAGTCCTCTCCAAAGGTTCCGCCGGTTCCGTGCTTTGGGTTGTAACGGTACTTCTCAGTCTTCTTCGCAATTACCTTAAAGAGAGGCTCTGAGAAAATACCCGAAAAGAGCTTCTTTGTATGGTCGTAGTTGCTGATGAGCCTCTTTTCTTCCTTATAAACTCCACCAAAGACAATGGCGGCAATATTGTGTGCTCTTAGAAGTACGCTACCACCACCTCCCCTTGCGGCCCAGTCCTCGCTTCCCTCAACCGGCTTACCGTTTCTAAGGGTCTGGGAGAAAATTGCACCGTAATTCGTATTAAGGGAAGCAGGGCCTACACAAGCAATTCTGAGTTCCCCAGGAACCCTATCTAAAAACTTGCCCACCAAGTAGTCTGAGAAACTGTAAACTCCATCCTTCCAAAGCTCAGATAGTGACTCCCTGAGGGGCTCAACGGAAACTACAACGGAAGTCTCATCTCCATAAATCACAAGGACAGAGGGAGTTTCAGCCTTTCCTATAATTGAAACAAAGTCAACTCCCGTTCTCTGAAAGGTATAAGCTGCCCCTCCCATGGTTGAAGGGAAAAGAGTCCTATAAAGCGGCGATTTAAAGAAGAAGACAAGCCTGTGGGACCCGGGAAGTATTGAACCGGCAAAGGGCCCCTTACCGAAAACAACGGCATTGTAGGGAGAGTAAGGTTCCTTCTCGTAGGTTTTAAAGAAGTTGTGAACACTAAGGCCGTAATCTAATAAACCGTAAACTCCCTCTAACCTTTCCCTCCTTAAGTGAACCTTCCCCTCTATCAGGTCTACCCTTAGAGTTACAAATTCCACTTTAAATTTCCCCCCTTTAAACCTTTCTGGTTTTCACCCAAAACTATATTACCACAGCAGTGAGTTAGACTGAGGTTCTGTTATCAGGTATAATGTAAGTAATTACTAACTAAGCAGGTTGAAAATGGGAAAGACTAAGACCAGAGAAAGAATTGTTGAATCAGCCTACAAGTGCTTTTCCGAAAAGGGGTACGTTGGAACAACAACTAAGGAAATTTCCAAATTGGCCGGAATTTCAGAAGTGACCCTATTCCGCTACTTTAAGAGCAAAAAGGAACTTTTTGAAGAGGTTTTAGACAAGTTTTCAGTATTACCCGACATAGAGAAAATAAAAATGGAAAAATCGCTTCCAACAGAGAAAAAGCTTGAAAAGGTAGCAGCGGAGATAATCCGCTCCCTTAAGGAGAAAAAAAACTTTATAAAGATTCTCCTTTCAGAAATATCTCCCCATTCAGAAGAAGTATCTGAAATTTACAGGGAATTCATCAGCAGACTTGACTCAATAATAGCAGAAATTCTCTCTTCAGATAGGGAGACTGCAAGGCTATTCCATTCATCACTATTTGGATACTTCCTATCAGAGGAAATCTTCTTAGAATCGGAAATTGATGAAAGGAAGTTAGAAAGAATCGTTAAAAAGTTAGTGAAACTTTTTACTAAAGAAGCAAGGTGAAAAAATGAAAAGAATTTCCATTTTAGTGGGAAGTTTAATAGTTATTGGAGTAACTCTATGGGTAGCTCACTTCTTCTACCAGCACTATAGATTTGTCATAACCGACAACGCCTTTCAGATGGCAGACATCGTTGACGTTTCAACACAGAAAGTTTCGGGAAAGATAGTTAAACTCTTTAAAGATGAGTACGAAGAGGTAAAGAAAGGAGCTCCCCTTTTTAAAATTGACGATAAGGTCTACAGGGAAGAGGTAAAGTCCCTTGAACATGCAGTAAAGGGATTGGAGGAAAACAGGGAGAAACTGGAAGTAGAGCTAGAAAGGCTCAAAGAGGAACTTCCAGCAAACTACAGAGAGGCCGTTAAGAGCTACAGAGCTTCTTTAAAACAGATTGAAGAGCTTAAGAAGGAAATTGAAATTGCCAAAGTTAACTACAGAACGGCAGTCAGAAGCGCTAAAGCCAACTTAAACGCAGCAAAGGCTTCCCAGAGAGCAGCTGAAGAAACCTACAAAACTGCAAGGAAAAAGTTCAAAAGGTATAAGAACCTATACAAAAGAAGGGTCGTATCAAAGCAGCAGTATGAGGAAATTAGAGCGGCTTACTACGGAGCCCTAGCAAAACTAAAAGGAGCCCAATCAAGGGTAAAGAACTCAGAAGAGGAACTTAAAAGGGCAAAGAGCTTAAAGCTAAAAGTGGCAGCCTTAGAAAAAGAGTTGGAGAGCCTGAAGGAAAGGAGCTCCGCCCTTAAAGAAAGGGTTAAATCAGCCAAGGCTCAGCTAAAGAAGATAGATGAACTAAAGAGATCAATCAAACAGATAAAAGAGGAAATAAAGAGTAAAAGGGCACAGCTTGAGAAGGCAAGGGAACTTCTCAGAAATACCCAAGTAGTCTCACCGGTAAACGGCTACGTTGCCAAGAAGTGGAAGGAGATAGGAGACTTCGTTTCTCCCGGCCTTCCAGTATACTCAATCTACGACCCTAAGACATTTTACGTCTTAGGTTGGATAGACGAGGACAAAATCAAGTTCATAAGAGTTGGAAGTAAGGCAAAGGCAGAGCTTGAAGCGTGCGGAGAAGAGTTTGAGGGGGAAGTTATCTCCATTGGTAAGTCTGCAGGCTCAGTATTTGCTCTGATTCCGAGGGACACTTCTCAGGGAGACTACACAAAAGTGACCCAGAGGGTTCCTGTTAAAGTGAAGCTCAAAAGAGTTCCCCTAAAGTGCATAAAACCAGGAACGAACGTAAACCTCTTTATTGAGAAAGAGTAATGGATAAAGGACTCTTTTTAAAAGGAATCCTCATAGTTGCCGGAATGTTCATGACCTTACTTGATACGACGATTGTTGACATTGCCCTTCCCCACATGATGAGTGCCTTTGACGCTGACGCAGACGATATCCAGTGGGTAATTACCTCCTACATGATAGCTTCAGCGATAGCAATGCCGGTAGTCGGCTGGCTCGGTGGAAAACTGGGCCACAGGAATACTTACCTTTTGGGAATTGGACTGTTTACAGTTATGAGTGCCCTGTGCGGAGCTGCCCCTAACCTCAACACTATGATCTTAGGAAGGGTCTTTCAGGGAATTGGAGAGGGCTTAGCAGTTCCAATGACAATGACGCTCCTCTTTGAGCTCTTTCCCCCTGAAAAGAGGGGAACTGCAATGGGAATGTTCGCCCTCGGAGCAACATTTGGCCCCTCTTTAGGGCCAACTTTGGGAGGGTACTTAACTGAGCACCTTAACTGGAGGTGGATTTTCTACGTTAACCTGGTTCCCGGCGTTTTAGTTGTTTACTTCTTAACACTCCTACTGGAGAACGTTAAGGAAAAAGAGGTTAGACCCTTAGATTACTTAGGTTTATCCCTCTTAGGCATAGCCCTAACTACCCTCATAATAGCCCTCTCGAAGGGAAACAGCTGGGGATGGAAAGACGAAAAGACTGTAGTTTTCCTTTACACGTCCTTCATTTCAACTATTTCATTTCTTTTATGGGAAGTTAGAACAAAGTATCCACTAATTAATTTGAGCCTCTTTAAGTATAAGTTCTACACCTACCCGGTAATCTCCCTATCAATATTTGGAATGGGAGTATACGCTTCCTACTTCCTACTTCCCCTCTACCTTGAGAAGTTAAGGGGTTACCCCACAATTACGGCAGGTGAAATCCTCCTGTGGCCATCCCTTGCCACGGGAGTTGTAAGTATGGTCGTCGGCTTTTTAATTGACAAGAAAGTTATTTCAAAGAAGCTATCAGTAATAGCCGGAATTGTTATCTTCACGGTCGGAACTTACCTCCAGACGAAACTTGACCTTGATATGAATAAGCTTGAAATAGTAATCTACTTACTACCATGGGCATCAGGCATGGGCTTTTTCTTCCCTGCACTCTCTCAGATTTCACTTGGAAACTTTAAGGGAGAGCTCCTAAGACAGGCCTCTGGTCTTCAGAACCTCTTAAGACTTGTAGGGGGAAGCGTAGGAACCGCAATTTCAACCTACATCTTAATCTCATCACAGGATAAACACCTCGTAAGGATGGCCGAAAAAGTTTCTTCTCAAAGCCCTCAAGTAATCTCCTTCCTAACTGAAGTAAAAAACCACCTTTACTACGAAATGTCAACTGTAAAGCCGATGCTAAGTGAAAAGGCAAACGCTATCCTTGGAATGCTATACACAAAACACGCATTTTGGCACTCGTTTGAAGATGCATTTTTCTTTGCAACTGTATGCGGTATATTAACTTTAATACCGGCTCTTCTGGTGGAGGAAAAACATGAAAAAAGTCTTAATGCTGATTCTAACTTTAATTCCAACGGTAAGCTGGGCAGGGGAGCTCCAGAGCCTAATTGAAACTGCTCTAAAGAGCTCCCCCCAGATTGAGCAGGCAAAGAGGCAGTTAAAGGCCTCTGAGTACGAGGTTAAAAAGGCTTTTGGCAACTACCTACCGGAAGTTAAGTTCAGCTACTCGTACACAGACATTTCAGATACTCCTTCCTACACGATGGAAGTTCCGGGAGCTCCTCTCCCTCCGACCTCCTTTTCCCTCTTTAAGAGGAAGTTCTACCAGGAGGAGCTCTCCCTCCAAACTCCCCTATTCACAGGAGGGAGGATTTTAAACCTGGTCAGGGTAAAGAAGAGCCAGAAGGAAGGTTACAGGTTTTACCTTGAGGAAGTTAAAAACCTAATCGTTGAAAGGGTAAAGGAGGACTACTACGAAGTTCTAAAGGCAAAGGCGCTGGTAGAAACTGCTAAAGAGTCACTAAAGAGCGCAAAGGAGCACTACAGGGTGGTAAAGGCCTTCTTTGATGAGAATATAGTTCCAAGGAGGGACCTCCTTGAGGCAGAGGTAAAGGTAAGCGAGGCAGAGGAGAGGTTAAAGGAGGCTATAGGCTACTACAGGGTGGCTCTTGAGAAGTTAAGGGTTGACTCGGGGGACTTTAACTTTGAGCCAAAGGGGAAAATTAACCTTGAGGTTGAGGGAAGGAGGTTTAATCCTGAGGAACTCGTTGAAAGGGCACTAAAGGAAAGGGCAGCTATAAAACAGGTAAAACTCTTTTTAAGGGCAGCAGAAAGGGGAGTTGACCTTGCAAAGAGCCAGTTTATGCCCCAGGCCTTTCTGAAACTCTCCTACTCAAAGACCGACCAGTACCCCTTAAACGGCAACTTTTCAAACAAGAGCGCAAGCGTTGGAATATCGGTTCCCATATTTGAGGGAAGTAAGAGGTTCTGGGAGCTAAAGAGGAGCAGGGAAGAGAAGCTAAAAGTAAAAGGGAAGCTTGAGGAGGTAAAGAGGCAGGTTAGGCTTCAAGTAGTTTCAGCCTGCACAAACATTGACACAGCCTTAAAGAGAATTGAAGCTGCAAGGAAGAGGGTAGAGGAGGCGAAGGAGCTCTTAAGGGACTCAAAGGAGAGGTACAGGGAGCACGTCGGAACCTCTACTGAAGTTATTGATGCAATAGCCTACCTAACGAGTGCGAAGTCCTCCTTAGTTAAAGCAGTTGCAGATTACTATAAAGCATTGGCTCAGCTTGAATACGCAGTCGGAGGGAAACTATGAAAAGGTTTTTGGCCTTGATTTTGGTCTTGGTCCCCCTCTTTGTTTCCTCGTGTAGGAACGAAGAGGAAGGAGTCCTATACATAAACGGTAGGATAGAGGGAGACGAGTACGACGTTGCTACAAAGTATGCAGGAAAGGTGGAGAAAGTTTTCGTTGATGAGGGCGATGAGGTTAAGAAAGGGGAAATCCTTGCCCTACTTGACTCAAAAGAAGTTAAGGCAAGGAGGGAAGCGGCAGAGAAGGCTTACAGGGGAGCTCTAAAGGAGGCTGAGGCGCTAAAGAAAGAGGTGGAGCTCTTAAAGGAGAAGTTGGCCGCACAGAGGGAAAAACTAAGGGAGCTTGAAAGAGAGGTTTCCCTTTCAATTAAGGTCTCTAAAGAGAAGTTAAAGAGGGCAAAGGCCTCTTTAAAAGAGGCCTTAGCTCAAAAGTACAGGGCAGAGGCAACCTTAGAGAAGGTAAAAAAGGACTACGAGAGGTATAAGAGGCTTTACGAAAGGAAAGTTATCTCTAAGAGCAGGTATGAGGATGTATTGCTGAAGCTGAGGGAGGCTGAAAGCGGCTACAAAAGTGCCGAGGCTGCAGTTGAGGGAGCAAGAGCTCTCATAAAGGAAGCAGAGAAAGGAGTTAAGCTTGCCCAAAACAGGAAAAGGGAAATAGAGGCTCTAAAGAGGGAAATAAGGGCCACCGAAAGGTCAATTGAGGCAAAGGAGGAGCTCTACAAGGGAGCTCTTAACAGGGCTAAAAGCTCAAAGGGGAGCCTAGAGGAAGTTGAGGCAGTTTTAGAGAACCTGAAAATTACCTCTCCGATTAACGGAGTAGTTTCAGAGAAGATGGTTGAGCCGGGAGAGGTTGTTGGAGCGGGAGCAAGGCTTTTTACCCTCTACGACCTAAATAAGCTCTACTTTGAAGGGTACGTCCCTGAGAGCAAGGTCGGCCTTCTCCACGTAGGGCAGAAGGGCTACTTGGTAGTTGATGCCTACCCGAAGAGAAAGTTCCCCGTAGTTCTAACCTACGTTAGCACGAGGGCAGAGTTCACCCCTAAGGAGGTTCAAACCAAGGAGGAGAGGGTAAAACAGGTGTTTAAAGTTAAGCTGAGGCTGATTGAGAACCCTAAGTTCGTCTTAAAGCCAGGAATGCCTGCAGACTGTTATCTGGAAGTTAAGGAATGAGAGTAGTTGAAGGTAAAGGGTTAACCGTAACTTACAGGAGAGGAAAGATCATTGCAGTAAAGGGGCTTGACTTTAAGGTTAATAAGGGGGAGGTCTACATTCTCATCGGACCTGATGGGGCCGGAAAGTCTTCAGTTCTCAAGTCTACAGCCGGAGTTATAAAGTACGACGGAGGAAGCTTAAGGGTATTTGGAAAGGACCCAAACAGGGAAAGGGAATTTCAAAGGGTTAGGGAGAAAATCTCCTTCATGCCTCAGGGATTGGGACACAACCTCTACAAGAGGCTTTCAGTTAAAGAAAACCTTGAGTTCTTTGCAGACCTTTACGGAGTTAGTGAAAGGGAAAAGAGAGAGAGGATGGAGCTCCTTCTCAAAGTAACCGGCCTTTACCCCTTTAAAGAGAGAAAGGCAGGGAAACTATCAGGCGGAATGATGCAAAAACTCGGAATATGCTGTGCCCTCATCCACAAGCCTGAACTTTTAATACTTGATGAGCCGACAACCGGAGTTGACCCCGTTTCAAGGAGGGAAATCTGGAAGTTAATCTACGACTTTGTAAAGGAAGGGGTAACCGTAATGGTTGCAACCTCTTACCTTGATGAGGCAGAGAGGGGGAGCTCCATCTTGCTCATGAAGGGAGGAGAGGCCCTATCTCAGGGCGAGCCGGAGGAGGTTGCAAGGACAAAGGGAAAGGTATTTGTAGTTGAAGGAGAGGACTACAGAAAAGCTTACGAGAAGCTGTGGGAAATAACAAACACAGTTAGACTGAAGGGGAAAAAGGTAAGGGTTGTCTGTAAAGGTGAAAGGATAAGGGAAGTATTAAAAGGCCTCAAAGTAGAAGTAAGGGAAGTTGAGCCGGAAATTGAGGACTTCTTCGTTGAAAAGGTGGGGCTAAAGAGGGTGAAACTTCCTGAAATTCTAAGGCCGAAAACTACCCCTCCTGAAGATGCAGTAGTGGTGAAGAACGTAGTTAAGGCCTTTGGAGACTTTAAAGCAGTTAACGGAGTTAGCTTTACTGTAAAGAGTGGAGAAATCTTCGGACTACTTGGGCCAAACGGTGCAGGTAAGACAACTCTAATAAAGACAATCTTAGGCCTTTACCAACCAACAGAGGGAGAAATTTTAGTTGCCGGGGAGAGGGAAAGGAGGAAGATAAAAGAGATAATCGGCTACATGAGCCAGAAGTTCTCACTCTATACAGACTTAACCGTTATGGAAAACCTTAAGCTCTGGGGAGCCGTTTACGGCGTAAGTTTAGAAGAGGTAGAGGAAATCGTAAGTAGAACTGCACCTATTTTAGGCCTTGAAAGCTACCTTAAGGTAAAAGTAAAGGCTCTTCCTCTTGGAATAAAGCAGAGGGTATCCCTCCTCTCAGCCCTCCTTCACAAGCCCCCAATTGTCTTCCTTGACGAACCGACAAGTGGAGTTGACCCGGCTGAGAGGGACGTTTTCTGGCAGGTAATAAGGACTTACTCTAAAGACTTTGGAGCAACAGTTTTAGTTACGACCCACTACCTTGACGAGGCCGAGTACTGCGACAGGCTCCTGTTAATGAACAGGGGAAGGGCAGTTGCAGTGGGAGCTCCCGACGAGCTTAAAAAGAGGACAAAAGAGGAGCTAGGAGAACCTTTCATAGTTTACACTAAAAACCCGTTTGAAGCAGAGAAAAAGCTAAAAAAGGCCGGTTTTAAAGCAGTAATTTACGGAAAGAAGGTAAAAGTATTTGTAAAGGGAGAACTTGACCTCAACAGGTTAAAAGAAGCAGGGGTTGAGATTTTAAGAGTAAAGAGAGGCGAGATTTCAATGGAGGACGTCTTTGTAAATGAAGTGGAAAAGAGTATGGGGAATAGTTAAGAAAGAGGTTAAAGAGCTCCTTAGAGACCCTCTAGGTCTTGCTACTTTCCTGATGGTTCCCGTCCTAATAATGGTAATACTCGGGTATGGAATGAAGTTAGAGGTCAAGAGAGTCCCCTTTGGAGTCTTTGACCTTGACAAGAGCTCCCTATCAAGGGAGATAGCCGGGAAATTTAAGGCAAACAGGGAGTACTTTGACTTTAGAGGAGAAGTTAGCTCTTACAAGAAGGGAATTGACCTAATTACAGATGAGAAAATCAGATTTTTACTGGTATTTCCACCGAAGTTTGAGGAGAAGTTTAAGGAAGGAAAGAACACAAGGTATCAGGCAATAATTGACGGAACCTTTCCCTACAGGGCAACGGTAATAAAGTCTTACGTTGAAGGAATAACGGTAAAGGAAAACCTTGATAGGTTAAACCTTCAGGACGTTTTAAAGGTAAAGAGCAGGTACTGGTTTAACGAATCCCTCAACCAGGACTACATAGTCGCAGTAGGAACCCTTGCAGTTGTCCTTTTAATATCGCCTGCAGTCTTCTCAGCCCTACTAATCGTTAAAGAGAAGGAGATGGGCTCAATATACAACGTTTACTCCTCACCGATAACTAAGGGAGAGTTCTTAACGGGAAAGTTGCTTGCAGGCTTTACCATTTCAATACCGGTTTTCCTCATATGCTACGGGATGACAGTTCTCCTATTTGGAGTTCCACAAAAGGGTAGCACCCTTTTAATGGTTATTGGAAGTTTAATTTACGTTGCGGTTTCTGTAAGTTTCGGACTCTTAATATCAAACCTTTTCTCTTCACAGGCAGCAGCATTTATCGGGACAGCCATTTTAACAGTTGTCCCTTCCGTCCTATACTCTGGGTACATTACTCCGGTCTCTTCAATGGATAAAAGCGGTTACATAACCGCTCACCTAATACCGACCTTTTACTACTTGAAGTTCATAAAGGGCATCTTCTTTAAAGGTGCCTCCTTCAGCGTCCTGTGGAGGGAGCTAGCAGTCCTAACCCTGTTTTTAGTTTCGGTTTATTTGATTACGTACGTAACCTTTAAAAAGAGGGAAAAATGAAGTTCTTAGTCCTCCTTTATAAGGAGTTTTTACAGTTTATGAGGAATAGGGGACTTTTACTCTTTACAGTTTACGCCTTCACCCTTGACATCTACTTAGCGGCCATAGGAATTGACCTAACTTTAAAAAACGCCTCCTTCTACGCTCAGGATAGGGACCACTCATTTCTATCAAGGGAGCTGATATCAAAGTTCCCTCCGTACTACTTTAACTTTAAGGGCTACTTAATGGATGATGATCAAATAGACGAAGTTCTCCTTGACGATAGGGCAATCGGAGTTATTGAAATTCCACAGAAGTTTGAAAAGAACATAAAGGAGAGAAAGGAGCTAGAGGTTGGAGTTTTGGTAAACGGAGCTGAAATCTCCTCAAGCTACCTCTTCTCGGCATACGCAGAACAGATAATCTACAACTTCTTAACCGGAAACTTCTTAAGGGGAGGAAGCTGGATTGAAGTTAGGCCGAGGATTTTCTTCAACCAGAACGCCTCAAGTAAAGTATTCATGGCCTACTCGGAGCTCCTAACCGTAATTACCCTCTTCCTCCTCCTCCTTCCTGCCGCTGCAATCGTTATTGAGAAGGAGAGGGGGAATATTGAAATGCTCCTCGTCTCACCGGTACCTATTGAGTTTTTTACCACAGTTAAGGTCATTGCAATGTCCGTTCTCGTTCTAATCTTTACCGCCCTTGCACTATTTTTTACCGTTGAAAGGCTTTCAGGAGTTCCTTGTCACGGAAGCGAAGTAGATTTCCTGATTTTAACTGCGGCATACGCATTTACAACAACGGGACTTTCCCTCTTTATAGCCTCAATATCGGAGAACATGCTTCAGGTTTCACAATTAACGATTTTAATCATGGTTCCCATCCTATACCTATCAGGAAGCTGGACTCCGATAGAGAGTATGCCAAAAGTACTTCAGTGGCTATCGGTCTTATCTCCCCTTAAGTACTACATAAACGGAGCTCTCTCTATAGCCATAAAAGGGCGATCCCTATGGGAGTTAAGGGATCAAATTCTCGCCCTTTTAATTTTAGGGGGAGCTCTCTTTACAGCTGGAACTTTCTTCTTAAAGAAGAAATCTTAGAGGCTTTCCAGCGGAACCTTTGGAACCGAGCCAAAACAAGAGGACCTTTCTCGCTTTAAAACGAAAGCTATTGCCCCTTCTTTGAGGAAGGATTTTTGCCTTCTCTATCCCGACCCTACTACCTGAAACGGAGAAGGGAACCTTTTTCCTAGGCTCTAGGGAGTAGTTAATAACCTTGAGCTCATTAAACTCAAGGTCTAAAGCTTTTAAAAGGTGTTGACTGTAGTTCTTGTCAACTACCTCCAACTAAAGTCGGAGGCTTGTAGCTGATGCTAATAGGTAGCACCGCTACATTGGGACGGTTGACAGCGCCCCACTGGGAGGGATATACCGCTCCCAGTCCTGGCTTCTCTCTTAGTGAGAGAAGCCAGATAGTTCTTAACTATGTTCCTGCTGGCGTTAAGGTCAGCGTTAAGGGAAAAACCGCAATGCCTACAAACGAAGTGAGACTGGTCAATTCGGTTAGAACGAGAAATGTATCCGCACCTGCTACACTTTTGAGAGGTGTAGCGTGCATCTACATAGACAACTCTAATTCCCTTGCTTTGTGCTTTATACTCTATAAAGTGCTGGAGTTGTGCAAAGTTCCAGCTGTGTATCCAGCGTCTATTCCGTTTATTAGCTTTAATCCTCTTCCTGATTCCTTTAAGCTTTTCAAGAACAATTACTCCACCAGCAGGAACAAGTCTAGAGGTTCTCCGTGTCTAAGGAAGTAACCTGCAACAGGTCCAAGGAGAGTATCAGAACACTTACTTAATAGGTAGTCTATCTCCTTCTTCATACCCTCTGGAAGTAGAGGTAAGAGCCTGCTATATAGCCTCTTTTTACTCTCATACCAACTGGTCGGCCCAGCTTCAGGAACGTAGAGGAAAACGGAGAAGGCTCTCTTTCCCCCTTCCTTTATGAAGTGAAGAAAACCTCCTTTTCCAGTTGAAGGAATATTTACTTCCCTACTTGGGAAAGGGCTCCACTTAAAAGAGCTAAAGCTCCTCTTTGAGGGAAGAACTCCCCTCCCCTTTTCAAACAACCGGTTAATTTCCTCTACAGCCTTTAAGAGCTCTGCCTTCACATCCCTTCCAGCTAAACCTTCGGCCATAAGATTTGCAATACTCCAGAGGTAGCTATCTGGGACTTTCACGTACTCATCTAGTTCAGAGTAAAGGGGAGGGTAGAGGAGGTAGGCGCCGGCTACCTCAGAGTAGAACGTTTGAGAGCTGCACGGGGAAACTTTTTCTCCCCTCTGATATGAAAAGAGGAGCTCATTCCCCGTGACTATCTCCTTCCTTGCCAAAGCCTCCTCCTTAATTAAAGAAGGCCTTTTTCTTGAAGGATTTTCCTAACTTCAGGGTTCTCTTTAGCGTACTCCTTAAGCATATTAATAAACTCTTCCTCGTTAATCATCTTAATTCCTAACTTCTGAGCCCTTTGGTACTTTGAGCCGGGGTTCTTACCTACAACGACGAAGCTAGTCCTACGAGTAACGGAGTTTGTCGGATTTCCTCCAAGGAGCTCTACAATGTGTTGGGCCTCTTTCCTCGTAAAGTGGTCAAGCTCCCCGGTAAAGACGATATTTTGACCTGCAAGGGGTTTGGGGAGTTCCTGTTCTGCTTCCTCCTCAGGAGTCCTTTCAAACTTAAATCCTGCCTCCTCAAGGCGCTTAATCATCTCAAGGTTCTGCTCGGCCTTAAAGAAGTTCTTTATGCTGGTCGCAGTTATCGGGCCAATTCCGGGAATTGAGGCTAGAGTGGTAAAGTCTGCCTCCATAAGTTCCTTAATGTTCTTAAAGCGCTTTGCAAGGAGCTGGGCGGTCTTCTCACCAACGTGGCGAATTCCAAGGGCGGTTAACTTCTTCCAGAAGGGGGCTGCCTTTGACTTCTCAATCTGCTCAAGAAGGTTTTGGGCCTTCTTAATTCCCCAACCGGGGAGCCTAATTAGGTCTTTCTTATCAAGGTAGTATAGGTCTGCAATAGATTTAACAAGACCCTTCTTCATAAGCTGGTTTGCAGTTGCCTCTCCAAGCCCTTTAATATCAAGGACCTTTCCCCAGTAGATTAAGTGCTCCTTAAGCTGAGCTGGGCAGTTGATATTGGGGCACCGGGGAACTACCTCGTCAAGCTCCTTAACGATTGGAGCTCCACAAACAGGGCAGTGGGTTGGAACCTCTATTGGCTTCTCATCCCCCGTTCTCCTATCAACAACGGGACCAACTATGTAGGGAATTGTCTCACCAGCCCTCTCAACTATTACGTAGTCCCCAAGCCTTATATCCTTCATCCTGATAAAGTCCGGGTTAAAGAGCGTAGCCCTTGAGACTATTACCCCTCCAACCTCAACAGGTTCAAGGATTGCAACTGGAGTTAGAGCTCCGGTCCTTCCAACCTGCCAGACAACGTCAATAAGCTTAGTTACGGCCTGTTTTGCCGGGAACTTGTAGGCAACTGCCCAGCGGGGGTGGTGGAGGGTTTCTCCTAGCTTCTCCCAAGCGCAGGTATCGTTTACCTTAACAACCATTCCGTCGGCCTCAAAGTCCCAGCTCTCCCTCTCCTCCTGAGCGGCCAGAACTGTCTCTATCACTTCATCAATGCCTTTACAGACCTTTTGAATTGGAGGGGTTTTAAACCCACAGTTTGAAAGGAGTTCAAGGGCTTCCTTCTGAGTTCTTATGTCCTTACACAGTCTCTTTGGCTCAGAGTAGAGGATCTGATAGACGTAACAGTCAAGGCCCCTCTTTGCAACCTCAGCAGGGTTCTTAAGCCTTATCGTTCCGGCTGCGGCGTTCCTAGGGTTTGCAAATGGGGTTAACCCCTTCCTTTCCCTCTCCTCGTTTAGCCTCTTAAAGACGCTCTTTGGCATTATGACTTCGCCCCGGACTGAGATGAGGTCTATACCGTACTTTGAAAAGGGAGCCCTTAAGGGAATAGACTTAATTGTTCTAAGGTTGACTGTTATATCTTCACCGTAAATTCCGTCTCCCCTGGTTGCACCCCGAACGAAGAGGTCGTTCTGGTAAACGAGCTCAACGCTCGCACCGTCAAACTTTGGCTCAACTATGTACTCAACTTCATCTACCCCTAGGAGCTCCTTAACCTTCCTATCCCACTCCCTTAAGTCCTCTGGAGAGTAGGTATTCTCAAGTGAAGTCATCTCTGCGTAGTGTTTTACCTTCTCAAACTCACCGGTAAAGGCGGGAGCAATCCTCTGGGTTGGAGAGTCTGGGGTAACTATTTCAGGATGGGCTTCTTCAAGGTCCTTAAGTGCATGGAAGAGTTTATCGTACTGGTAGTCTGAAATTACCGGATTTGCCTGAACGTAGTACTTGTAGTCGTGGTAGCGGATTACCTTCCTCAACTTCTCTGCAATTTCTCTAGCCTCTTCTTTTGAGAGCTTTTTCCAGTAGTCCTTAGTTTTACCTTCAATGAACTTAAGGAGTTCATCTGTAAGTTTCTGGAGCTCCCTCTCCTCCTGCTTTGTATACATCTCATCCCTCCCTTTTAAGACTAATTAAAGTATAGAACAATCCACTTAAAACAGTTAAGAGAGCGCTCAAAAATAAAAAGAGAGGAAAAGGAGTTGGCTCAAGGAGTTTAAACTTGAAGGCCGGGTAAGGGGAGCTCCTATCAATTCCTGAAAACCAAAGGGTTCCAAAACTGCTTTTGAAGGGGGAGTTGAAAGAGACTTTACCCTCTTCCCTTTTACCTCCCTCTTCAATAAAGACTTTCAGGTAAAAGCCTTTACTAGAGGGGGAAACTTCCTCAAGGGCAACTTTTTTACCCCCAAGCTCAACAAAAGTGCCGGGGTAGAGGTAGAAACTAAAAGTTTTAGAGGTTAAGGGAAAAAGCAGAACGAGAAAAGTTGAAAGGGCAAGGAAAGAGTGGAAAATTAGAGGAATAAAGCGGTTAGAAAGGGCACAGTAGAGGGTCTGAAGTGAAATAAGAAGAAGTGAAAGGAAGAGAGAAACAATTCCGAGCTTCAGGAGGGGCGGAAAGTGAGGAAATAAATAGGGAACTTCAAAAGTGTGGAGAATACCGCCGGAAAGTAAGAGGGAAGAAAAACCTGAGAGAAAAAAGGTAAAAACCAAAAAGGCGAAAAGTTTAACAGACCTAAAAACCATGGGTTCCTCCGAAGAGGTAGTTAACTCCAAGGTAAACAAAGAGAACAAGGGGCGCAAGGGCTACAGTAAAGTAGGGGGTGAACCTTTTTAAAGAGGGCTCAAACTTTAAGTGGAGGGTTAAGGAAGCAAAGAGCCAAAGGAATAGGGAAAAGAAGGTTTTGGGCTCTAAAGGGAAAATGTCTCCCCAGGCAAGGTATGCCCAGATTCCGCCAAAGAAGAGGGATAGAGTGAAAAGGTAGTGGCCGACGAGGAGGAGTTTTATGTAGGGGAGCTCCCGTCTAATTAAGGAGTAGAGGGCAAAGAGGGAGGAGAGAACAAAGAGAGTGTAAGAGAGGAAAGCCGTCCCAACATGAAGGAAGAAGAGGGGAGTCCTCACTACCGGCGGGATTTCCCTAACTCCAGGGTTCACAAGTAGTAGGGGAAGGGTTAGGAGAATACCTAAAACGGACGTAAACCTACCGGCTTTAAGGAAGTAAGCAGAAACGAAAAAGAGGGAGGAGAAGAGGGAAATTGAGTCAAAGGGCGTAAAGAGGGGAGGATAGCCTACCTTAAAGCTCCTGTATACTAAAAGGCCTCCAAGTAGAAAACCGCTTAACAGGTGAATAAGCCTAATTTCCCTAAACAAGTAAAGGGCGTTTAGGGAGATAACCAAAGTAGGGATCAATCTTTCAACCATACTCCCTCCGATTTATATAATACTGTTAGTCTTAAAGAGCTCCGGAGGTAAAGGAATGAAAACGGCCGACATTACCTACAAGTTTAACAACTTAAGAACGGCAAAAGCCAAGGGAAGGATAAAGCTTTCCCCAGAAACAGTAAAACTAATTCTGGAAAAGAAAATCCCAAAAGGTGACGTCCTTTCAGCTTCCCAAATTGCAGGGATAATCGGTGCCAAAAAGACAGCCGACATAATGCCCTTCTGCCACCCCATACCTATTGACCACATTGAAGTTGAAACTAAGGTAGGGGAGGATTACGTAGAGGTTGAAGCAGAAGTTAGGGGAATCTGGAGAACAGGTTACGAAGTTGAGGCTATGAACGCCGTGATGACGGCACTACTTAACATCTTTGACATGTGTAAGGCCTTTGACAAAAACATGGTAATTGAGGGAGTTCAAGTAGTATCTAAAAGCGGAGGAAAGAGCGACTGGGCGGAAGACTTAACCGGCCTAACTGCTGCAGTCATAACTGTAAGTGACTCTGCCGCAAGGGGAGATAGGGAAGATAAGAGCGGCCCCTTGGCTGAGGAGATTTTAAAGGAGTTTGGGGCAGAGGTAATCGGAAGGAAAATAGTTCCGGATGACGTTAAAGAAATCCAAAGGGCAATAAGGGAGTTTGAGGAGAAAGGGGCTAACTTAATCGTTACCACCGGAGGAACTGGATTTAGCGAAAGGGACGTTACTCCGGAGGCTACAGAGCCCCTCTTAAAGAAGGAGATGGTCGGTTTTGAAGAGGCTATAAGGGTATTGGGAGTAAAGTTTACCCCTAAAGCCATAATGAGCAGGGGAAAGGCTGGCTTTTTAAGTCCAAAGTGTATGGTCATAAACCTTCCAGGTTCAAGGAAGGCAGTTGAGCAGAACTTGAGGAGCTTTGCTCCCCTAATAAAACACGCCTTTAAGATGGCCCAAGGAGGTGGCCACTGATAACGGCAGCCGTTTTAGCCGGAGGGAAGAGCTCCCGCTTCGGCCAAAATAAGCTCATTGCTCCCCTTTTGGGGGAGCTCCTCCTTGAAAAAACGGTTAAATCGGCCCTATTGGTTGCAGATGAAGTCTTAATAGTTGGAAAAGGGGCAAAACCGAAAGAGTTTAAAGGGGCAAAGTGGATAGTAGAACCATTTACCGGCTATTCCCCCCTCTACGGAATCTTAACCGCACTTAAAGAGGCTAGGGGAGAAAGGGTCTTAATACTCCCGGGGGACTGCCCTTTAGTAAGGGCAGAGGTTTTAAGGCTTTTAACTGAGAAGGAACCTCCTGCATTCATAGAGAGGAACTACCTGTTTGCTGTTTTAAAAAAGGAAAACTTCCTGTTAGTTGAGGAGATGGTAAGGGAAGGAGTCCATAGGGTTAGGGAACTCCACAGGAGGCTAAAGAGCAGAGAAATAAAGGTTAAAGAGGTAAAACCTTTTGACTTTAAAGGAGTAAGCTTTACAAACTTAAACTACTTTGACGAGTACAGAAACCTTTTTCTAGGGAGAGAAGATGAAAAAGCCGACGGCAGAGGAGCTGATTGAGAGGGTTAAAGAGAGGGCAAAACCTGAAAACCTGGGAATGATTCTAATTCACAACGGAATCGTTAGGGGGAGCTCTAAAAAGGGAGAGAAGGTGAAGGGAATGGAGCTCTCAGTTGATAGGGAAAAGCTGAAAGATGTAGTAAGAGAGCTTGAGAGCAGAGAAGGAATAGAAGCGATAGAAGTATGGATAAATGAAGGGAAGTTAAAGGTTGGCGACGACATTATGCTGGTGGCTGTTGGAGGAAGGTTTAGGAAGGATGTCCTTCCCGCATTTGAAGACTTAATCAGGAAAATAAAGGAAGAAGTAGTGGTTGAGAAAGAAATTTAAGCCCACTCCAAAGGGAGAAAAAGTTGGCCTTAATTGAGCTTAAGGGCATTAGGAAAGTTTTTAAGCAGGGAGACTTAAACGTTGAAGTCCTAAAGGGAATAAATCTTAAGATAGAGGAAGGGGAATTTGTAGCCATAATGGGACCTTCCGGCTCTGGAAAGTCAACTTTAATGTACATATTAGGAGCCCTTGATAGACCTACTGAAGGAAAGTATTTCCTAAAAGGGATTGACGTTTTCTCACTCTCAGACTATGAGATTTCAAAACTGAGGGCAAAGTTTATAGGATTTGTATTCCAGTCCTTCTATTTAATTCCTTACCTATCAGTCCTAGATAACGTCCTGGTTCCGGTAGAGTACTTACCTAAAGAGGATAGGAGGGAGAGGTTTAAGGGGAAAAGCCCCGAAGGGAGGGCAAAAGAGCTCCTTGAAAGGCTTGGTATGGAAGAGAGGTTAAACTTTAAACCTAGCGAACTCTCAGGAGGTCAGAAGCAGAGGGTTGCAATCGCAAGGGCTCTAATGAACTACCCTGAAGTAATCCTTGCAGATGAGCCGACGGGACAGCTTGACAGCAAATCGGGAAAAAAGGTAATGGAAATCTTTAAGGAACTTAACAGGGAAGGAAAGACAATAGTTCTTGTAACCCACGACCCAACGGTCGCTTCGTACGCAGATAGAGTCATAAAGATAAGGGACGGAAAAGTAGAAGAATGAAGCTCTTTATACTGAAGGAACTAATCTCTTCTCTCCTTTACAGTAAAGTAAGGACTGTTTTCGGAGTTCTAGGAATCCTCTTCGGCGTTGTCTCTTTGGTTTTAATCGTAGCCGCCATTGAGGGGAGCTCCCTCCAGGCCAAGAAGGTAATAGAGAAACTCGGCCCCGATTCGGTTTTAATAGTTTCAGGCTCGGTAAAGAGAGGACCTCGCTCCTCCTTCCAGAACTTAAGCCTAAAGGACGTTTCCCAGATTCAAAAACTTGAAGGGATATTTGCCCTAACCTACGGAATAGTTAAACCGACAATGATCTCAAACGGCGAAAATCCGAAGTTTTCAACGGTCTTTGGGGTCGGGGAAAACTGGTTTACCTCGTGGAACTATAGGATTGAACTAGGAAGGGGGTTTACAGAGGAAGACTTTAGGGAGCTAAGGAAAGTAGCAGTCGTAGGTCACGACGTTAGCGACTTCTTCTGGCCAGGGGAAAATCCAATCGGGAAAATTATCCTGGTGGGGAAAACTCCTCTAAAGGTGGTAGGAGTCTACGAGAAGAAGGGAAAAACTCCTAACGGACACAACCTTGACAACAGGCTCTTTACCCCCTACCGGGTCTTTGATAAAACGATAGAGAAAACTTACGACAAAGTGAGCGTCATAAGGTTTAGAGTATTAAACCTTAACGACTACGACAGAATCGTTGAGGAAACCAGGAAAATTTTATTTAGAAACCACAAACCTGACGAGTTTATGATAATAACTCCGGTTGTCGTAAAGAAATTCCTCTCTATGCTCTCTGCCACTTTAGCCCTATTCCTAGGAATTGCCTCCTTAACCGCCCTCGTAGTCGGAGGCTTCGTCCTCTCTTCCATCTTCTACGTTAACGTTTATACGAGGGAGTGGGAGGTAGGACTGAGGAAAGCCCTTGGAGCTACGAAAAAGGAAGTTACTCACTTTTTCTTAAGTGAGGCTCTAATCGTAGCCGTAATCTCCTCAGTTGCAGGCTCCCTAATAGGAACCCTGGCGATTAAGTGGACTCTACCTAAACTTAACATTCCAGTAGTTTACCCGATCAAAGCCTTTATAATAGCTCCGCTGTTTGCAGTTGCAGTAAGCCTGTTTGCAGTTTACTTCCCCGCAAGAAAAGCAGCCGGATTTGAGCCTGTAAGAGCTCTGAGGAAAAAAGCATGAAGTTAAAGAGCTTAGTTAGCTACTTTAAGGAGAACAAGAAGAGGCTAATTCTCTCAATACTTGGAATAGCAATAGGGGTTTTCTCCCTATCCCTCATGATGGGAATAACCCAAGCGATGAAGTTAAAGGTTGAAAGGGCAATAGGAAAGTTAGGTTCCCGAGTTTTAGTAATCTTACCGGGGGAGGTTAAAAACCTCGGAGGTAGAACTGTTCAGCTCTCCTTCTACCCAACCTTAAAGGTTAAGGACGCAGAGGAGATAAAGGAGAAGTGCCCAGATGTGGAGGAGGTCTCCCCTTACAAGAAAGTTTCACCTAACGTCCACTACATGGGAAAGAGAATTACCGCTGAAGTATACGGAGTATGGCCTTCTTACTCAAAAATCGCAGACTACAAACCTATATGCGGAAGGTTTTTAAATAAAGAAGACAACGAGGAAATTGCCCAAAGGGCGGTTCTGGGCTACGAGGTGGCAAAGAAGCTCTACGGTGAAGAGTGTCCGGTAGGGAAGGTTATATACCTCTTTAACGCCCCTTATAGAATTGTTGGAGTAATGGAAAAGAGGGGAACCGACCTAAGCGGAGAGAACCTTGATGAAAGGGTTTACATTCCTCTATCCTCGGCAGTTAAGAGGATTTCAAACGTTGACTACGTAGATGGAATATACTTACTGCCGTCTGAAGGAGCAGAAATTGAGAAAGTAAAGAGGGAAGTAGAAGAGTTCCTAATAAAAAGGCACGGAAAAAAGGACTTCAGCGTAAATAAATTTGAAGACTTAATTAATACGCAAAAACAGGCCATGGAGATCTTCTCAAAACTATCCCTCATAGTCTCTTCTATCTCCTTCGGAGTAGGAGCTCTGGGGATTCTCGGAGTAATGACCCTATCCGTCTATGAAAGGCTGGTGGAAATTGGAGTAAAGAGGACCTTTGGAGCAACCAGGCTAGAGATAGCCCTACAGTTCTTAATTGAATCGGCAGTTCTCTCCTTGATTGGAGGTATTGGGGGAGCTCTCCTTTCTTCCTTAATCGTTTTAGCCGTTTCAACCTTTGCCGGTTGGGGCACGTTTGTTCCTTTAAGGGGAGCTCTTATATCACTCCTTTTGGCTGGACTTGTAGGAACGATCTCCGGAGTTTACCCTGCTTTAAGGGCCTCATCCTTTGATCCAAAAGAGATATTAAAAGAAACTTAAATTGGAGTAAACCAGAAGTGCCTGAAATTAACAGACACCTCTGGTTTTAAAAGAACTATTTGTTCTCCTTTTCCTGCTCCAAAAGGGCTTTTTTAAGCTCTTCTATCTCTTTCCTGAGCTCCTCTTTGGTCTCCTCAACTTCCTTCTTTAGCTCTTCAAAGTTCTGTTTAATCAACTGGTTCATCTGTTCCAGAACGCTCTCAAGCTCCTTTTCAACTTCCTCTTTTCTGGCTTCAAGCTTCTTCTTGATCTCCTCCATGAACTTTTCAGCTTCCTCTTTAGTAAGCTTACCCTTTTCCTCTAATTCTTTCAGGAGCTCTTCAACTTTCTTAGATGCAGATGACTGAAGCTTGTTGATAACTTCACTTAGCGTCATGGTACCCTCCTTATATAATCTTTTGATATTGAAGTTATATACTTCACAAACTCAAATCAAGCGATGTAGAGCAAAGGGATTTTAAGTGACTTCCTCCCCTCACTAAAGTGAGGGGCTTCCCGCTTCATCGTGGGATAAACCCCACTCCACGGGCGTTACTTCCCCGCAGTCCACAGGTAGGGTTTTTAGGAGTTTTCCTTCTCCTTTAAGCTTCTCTACCGCTATCCTCAGTATGTTTCTCGCTGAATTAACGTCTCTATCTATCTCTCTACCGCAACTCTGACACTTAAAAGTTCTCTCCGATAGAGAAACTCTCTGTCTATGTCCACAAAAGGAGCAGGTTTGGGTAGTAGGTTCGTATCTATCTACAAAGACCACGGAAATAAGGGTCGCAAGGTGCTTTAACCTTGCAGTTATTCCCCCTATTCCCGTGTTTTGTATCTGCTTTCCGAAATATCCCTCTTTCCAGCTCTTGATTGAATCGTCCTGTATCGCTATAAGGGAGAACCTCTTGAGGTAGCTCACCACTTTATTGAGCGTGTCTTTCCGCTTGTTGTTAATGTATTCCCACTCTTTCCTAATTAGCTGTTTTATCTTCCGGTAGTTCTTACTCCCCTTCAGTTTTCTGGAAAGCGACTTTTGGAGTTTCTTTAGCCTCTTCGTTTCTGGAATATACCAGCTTATCTTCTCTCCGTTTGAGAGGGTTAGCTGATGTTTAACGCCTAAATCTATACCAATTGGTTGAGCTGTCTGCTTTTCTCCAATTTCCTTTAAAGCTTCTTCTTTCGGAAGGTAGCAGACTACGTGCAGGTAGTATCCAGAGGGTTTCTTTACAAGGTGTGCTTCTGCAAGTTCTGCGTTTTTTGGTATCTGATGGAGTTCTAAGACTCTAAAATTTTTCTTTATCCCCTGTATCTTTATTCTGTTCCTATCCCCAGAAATCTTGTAAGTTATCCCATACTGTTTTAACGGTATGCTCCTTACTTCGCTTTTAAATGAGAGCTTCCCTACTCTGATTCCTCTTTCCTTTGCTCTTTTGAGGGAAAAAAGATTTCTCTTTATCCTTTCTACTATTCCTTGCCTCATCTGGGAGGAGAGTTGTTTTATTTCTCTCTTTTCAAATCTTTCTGGTGTTTTGATTTCTACTTCCTTGAGCTTCCAAGTATTGTTATTTAAACGGTTCTCAATGTTTGCAACGATGTAGTTATACAGCCACTTGACTTCAAGGAAGAGTCTGTTTAATCTCTCCTCATCTCTTTTAGAGAGATTCTGGAGTTTAAGCTGATAGACCCTTGGAACTTGATTTTTCCTACGCTGTCTGGTTGCACTTAAACTTTCTTTAATCTTTTGAGCTTTTTCTGTCTTCATCTTCATTTTCTATTATAATCCACCCACCTCCCCTAATTCATCCCTGCTTTAAAAAGCAGAGCTTTCTTAGCGACATTTCTGTAAACCTTCACCCCCTTGACTTTTCCACTAAAAAATATACTGTTATTAAGTACTCGCTTACACAAAGAAGGAGGAAAAAATGAAGTACCTAAAACAGCTAGTTACCCTTTTAAGTATAGTTTCCCTCCTAATCAGACTACCAGCAGCCTACGGACAGGGAAATCCAAAATTACCCCCTCCGGAAGTTGATGTTTACAAGGTTAAAGTAATAGAGAAACTACCGGTAACCCTAATCTACCCTGCAAGGTTAAAAAGTCCTCAACAAGTAACAGTAGTAGCCCGCGTTACAGGATTCCTTGAGAGGAAGTTTTTTAAAGAGGGCGATTATGTAAAAAAAGGACAGCTTCTCTACTTAATAGAGCCGGACCCATACGAGGCGGCCTACGAAAGAGCAAAGGCAAATCTACTCCACGCTCAAGCTCAACTTGAAAAGGCTGAAAGGGACTGGAAGAGGGCAGAAAGGTCATTTAAGGCAAAGGCGATAAGCGAACAAGCCAGAGATGCAGCAAAGTACGCTTACGAAATGGCTAAAGCGCAAGTTCTTGCAGCAAAAGCCGCCTTAAAACAGGCAACAATAAACCTTGGTTACACCAAAGTTAGAGCAACTATTTCAGGGTATACGGGATTAAAACAGATAGATGTCGGCAACCTGGTTACACCGGGAACGCCCCTCGTAACTATTACATCTGTAGACCCAATTTACGTTGAATTCTCCATTCCTGACGTTGACGTCTTTAAAAGCAAGTACAACCTACTGAAAGGGAAATGGGGAGAGGAGGAAAAGAAGCTAAAGGCGAAATTGCTAGTAAACAACGTTCCCTACAACTTAGAAGGAAAAGTCCACTTCTTGGACGTAAAAGTCAACCCCAACACTTCCACCGTTAAAGCAAGAGCAGTCTTTCCAAATCCAAACAGAGTGTTGATGCCAGGTCAGTTTGGAAGGGTAGAGATATCTGGACTTTACCGAAGGAACGTTATCGTAGTTCCTCAAAAAGCCGTCCTTCAAACTCCGAGGGGCTCAATGGTTTACGTAGTTCAAAACGGTAGAGTTGCTCCCAGAATAATAAAAGTAGGAGAGACTTCCGGAGACTACTTCGTCGTTGAGAGCGGTTTAAAGCCCGGGGAGCTCGTCGTTGTGAATAACTTTTTCAAGATAAAACCTGGCATACCGGTCAAAATTGGAGAAGTTATCAACGGTAGGGGTGAAAGATGAACATATCGAAGTTCTTCATAAATAGGCCAAAGTTTGCAAGCGTTATTGCAATAATCATAGTCCTGGCTGGAGCACTTGCCTTAAGAGTTCTACCGGTAAAGGAGTATCCCGCCCTAACTATGCCGCAAGTTATCGTAATGGCCAAATACCCTGGGGCAGATGCAGAAACTGTTGCAAAAACGGTTGTAGCTCCCCTTGAAGAGGCAATAAACGGCGTCAAGAACATGGTTTATATGTCCTCTTCATCATCAGACGGCTCTGCCTTTATAAGCATCTTCTTTGACGTTGGAACAGACCCTGACGTGGCTAAAGTTGACGTTAACAATAGGGTTCAGCTCGCACTCTCAAGCCTGCCGGAAGAAGTAAGAAGGTTGGGAATTCAAGTAAGGGAAAGGAATCCCGACATCTTAAGAGTCTATGCATTTACTTCCAAAGGTAACAAACGGAACGTTATAGACCTGTATAACTACGTATCAATAAACGTAGTTGATGACTTAAAAAGGGTAAAAGGCGTTGGAGACGTCTTTATTCCCGGTGAAAAGAAATACTCTATTAGAGTTTGGCTAAAGCCTGATAAACTTGCAGAATACGGATTAACTCCAACTGACGTTTATAACGCCATAGTAAGCCAGAACGAGGAGTTCTCCGTAGGTCAAGTTGCAGGAGAGCCAACAAAACGCCTCTACACTTTTACCTACACTGTAAAGGGTGAAAGCAGGTTCCAAAAGGTAAAACAGTTTGAAAACATCATTCTTAAGTCAAACCCCGACGGTTCAAGTTTAAAACTCAAAGACGTTGCAAAAATTTCACTTGAAGCAGAAGACTACAAGGCAGACGGGTTCTACAACGGTAATCCTGGAGTTCCAGTCATTCTTTACCTATCGCCCGGTGCAAACGCCCTAAATGTAGCAAAAGCAGTGGAGGAAAAGCTCTCTGAAATATCAAAAAACTTCCCAGAGGACATTGAATACCACCTTATCTACGACCCAACAGAGTACATTCAGCGCTCAATAGAGGAGGTGGTATACACCCTCCTAATATCCATTGCACTGGTAGTTTTCGTCATCTACCTCTTCCTCGGACACGCCAGGGCAACTTTCATTCCCGTTTTAGCGATCCCTGTTTCGCTCGTGGGAACCTTTGCAGGCCTTTACGTCCTTGGCTTTTCAGTAAACCTGCTAACTCTCTTTGCTCTTGTTCTGGCAATAGGCCTTGTGGTTGACGATGCCATTGTCGTTATTGAGAACGTAGAGAGGGTTATGAGGGAAACTGGCCTACCGGTAAAAGAGGCAACAGTAAAGGCAATGGAAGAAATAGCATCTGCCCTGATAGCTATTGTCATAGTTTTAGCAGCCGTTTTTATCCCTCCCGCTTTCAGCGGTGGTTTTACAGGCGAAATGTTTAAGCAGTTTGCAGCAGCTATTTCCATTTCCGTTATACTTTCAGGATTGGTAGCCCTTACTCTTACGCCTGCTCTATGTGCCGTTATACTGAAGGAAAAAGAGGGAAAACCTATTCTTCCTGTAAGGATTTTTCAAAGCACATTTGAAAAAGGAAGGGACATTTTTGTAAAGACTGTTAGAGGTGTATTAAAACTTTGGCCTGTAGCTCTACTAATTTACGCACTGGCAGTATTTTTAGCTGTGGTAATCCCGAAAAAACTTCCCTCTGGACTCGTTCCTATGGAAGATAAAGGTTCCCTATTTATTTTAACTTACTTAATGCCAGGCTCATCTTTAAAAGAAACTGAAAAAGTCCTCAAAGAGGAAATTATCCCAGTCCTTAATCAGCACCCACTTATAAAAGACTCTTTTGCCCTTGCTGGCTTTGATATTGGAGCCTTTACCTATAAGACCGACTCTGCAATTACATTCACCCATCTGATAGACTGGGATAAAAGGAAAGAGCCGAATCAATCCTCAATGAGCCTTGCCAAACAGTTATTCTTCCAGTTTATGAAGAGCAAAGATGCCTTCATTCTCCCGGTTAATCCCCCTCCTATTGCCGGTATGAGCATAACGGGAGGGTTTGAAATCTACATTCAGAATAGAGCCGGAGACCCAATCTACAAGCTTGCAGATTACGCCAACGAAATAGTAAAGAGGGCCAACCAGCGAAAGGAGCTTATGAGCGTTAGGACCTCCTTAAACGTAAGCACTCCTCAATACAGGATAGAACTTGATAGGGATAAAGCTAAAGCATTAGGTGTAAACATCTTTGATGCCTACAGGGTTCTTCAGCTTACCTTCGGAAGGGGGTACGTAAACGACTTCAACCTTTACGGAAAGGTCTTCCACGTAAACGTTCAGTCTGAAGAGGAGTTCCGCAACGATATAAACGATTTAAGGTACGTTTACGTAAGGTCCCGGAACGGAAGTTTAGTTCCTGTAAGCTCGCTCATTAAGAAAGTAGAAAGGGTTGCCACAGCACCTGTCGTTCAGAGGTTCAACATGTTCCCTGCTGCAAAGATAACCGGACAGCCTAAACCGGGATACACTTCAGGACAGGCGCTTAAAGCTATAGAGGAAGTAGCAAAAGAAGTCCTTCCAGAGGGATATACTATAGCTTACGCCGGTAGTTCTTACCAGGAAAAGCAGGTTGAGAAGAAGGGTAATATTGAGCTGTGGGCTGCTCTGATATTTGTTTACTTGGTTCTCGTTGCACTCTACGAAAGCTGGTCGCTTCCAATTTCTATCCTCATGACTGTACCTATTGCAGCTGCAGGCGCTTACCTCGGACTTTACGTCTTTAGAATGGAAAACGACGTCTACACTAAAGTCGGTCTCATTACGTTAATCGGATTAACTGCAAAGAACGCAATTCTGATGGTTGAGTTTGCAGAGGAAATCCTTAAACAAGAAGGTAAGAAAGTCTTTGATGCAATTGTTGAAGCAGCTAAAATAAGGTTTAGACCGATAGTTATGACATCTTTTGCATTCATTGCCGGTTCGCTTCCCCTCATCTTTGCTACAGGCCCTGGTGCAAACAGCAGACACGTTATAGGACATACAGTTGTCTGGGGAATGCTTGCTGCTACAACCGTCGGAGTTTTACTAATTCCCGTCTTCTACTACCTCATTAAGAAGATTACAATGGCAGTAAGGAAGGGTGAGTAAGATGAAAAAGGTAGTTATAACTTTAGGAATTCCCTTTTTAATAACCTCCTGTTCTTTTGCCCCTGAGTACTCAAGACCAAAGGTATCACTGCCTTCGGTAAAGAATACAGAAAAGTCTACACAGAAGGAGGAAATTTCTACCGACTGGTGGAAACAGTTCGGCGATGAAAACCTAAACAGACTGATAGAAGAAGCCCTTAAGAATAACGATAACCTACTTCTTGCTTACGAAAGAATAAACGAAGCCGCTGCCCTTTACGGTTTGGCAAAAAGTAACCTCTATCCTCTTCTCCAGGGCAACGCCAAACCTTCAAGGTTTAAAACGAGTGAAGAGGTTAATCCCTTTAGTAAAGCCCATAACGACTTTCAAATTTCAGGCGTTCTCTCCTATGAAGTTGACATATGGGGAAAACTGAGAAACGAAAAGAGGGCAAAGCTCTCTTCCCTCCTTGCCCAAAAGGCTTACGCCGACGCAGTAAAGCTAAAACTAATCTCAGACGTAGCAAGCCTCTACTTCGACATCTGCGCCGTCAACAGACAGATAGAGATAATGAAAGACCTTGTGAAAAAGCACGAAGAAAGTTTATCCCTTAGAGAAAAACAGTACGAGACCGGCCTAATTGACGTACTGCCCGTTGAAATGGAAAAGTCCCAGTTGAACAGCACAAAGCTTACGCTTGAAAAGCTCGTAGAAACAAAGAAAGTTTTAAACAACTCCCTCTCCCTTTTACTTGGAAGAGAACCTAAGGAAATCTTTGAGAAAAAGGAAATAAACTGCTCTAAGTTACCTGAACCGATAGAAATACCACCATTTTTGCCCTCTGAACTACTAAACAGGAGACCCGACATTATTCAGGCAGAAGAGGAACTTAAAGCCGCAAACTACAGTATAGGGGTGGCAAAAGCAAACTACTTCCCAAGTATTTCCCTCACAGGAGCTCTCGGATTTGAAAGTTCTACACTCTCCAACTTGGTTCAATCATCTGCAAAATTTTGGAACGTAGGAGCCTTAATAAGTGGACCCATCCTTGACTTTGGAAGGACTAAATCAAACGTGAAAGTTGCAGAGTCCAGGAAAAGGCAGGCAATTATTAATTACGTTCAAACAGTTAAAAGGGCCTTTTCTGAAGTCCACGAGGCTCTCTTAAGACTTCAATCTATAAAGAGGGAAATAGAGGTTCAGGAGAAACTCCTTAAAAACTACCAAGAGATACTCAAAACGACCGTTAACCAGTATGAAAACGGTTTAGTTGACTACCTCAACGTAATCAGCGCAAAGCGAAACTACGAAAGGGCACAGCTTGAACTAGTTTCCTTAAAAAAGGAATACCTTCAGCAGGAAATTATGTTATACAAAGTTTTAGGAGGTGGCTGGAAGAGGGATATGCTGTTTAGCTCTAACAAGTAATTAATAAAAATAACTTTTCGGTTCTGAGTGCTTCCCTATTCATAACCTTTACTTTTCTTCTCCAGAACTTCTCTTTTTCTTTTCCTCTTGTATAGGACAGATTTTGTCCCTTTAAAGGTCTAACATCAGTAATAAGGAACCCTTTAAAAGGAGGAGGGGATTATGAGGAACTATCAGAAAACTGTATTTACACCCTATCCGGAGCTCTTCACTTTCCTTGACAGGTTCTGTCCGATGTGCGGCTCACCTATCTCACTTAAAAAGAGTGGAAAATTAGAAGCCCTAGTCTGCACTAATCCCAAGTGCCCCTACTACCAGGTTAGAGAAAAAGGAAACAAGAAAGGGGAGGGAGGAGCTATTGAGTGCTAGGCTCCTCCTCAAAAAGCCCCTCTACGAACTCCTCAGGGTCAAAGGGACGGAGGTCCTCTATCTTCTCCCCAATTCCGACGAGCTTTATAGGAATCTTAAGCTCGTTGCAGATTGCAATTACTATCCCTCCCTTTGCCGTTCCATCAAGCTTTGTAAGGGCTATTCCTGTAACGTCGGTTATCTCCTTAAAGGCCTTGGCCTGACTTATGGCATTCTGGCCTGTATTGGCATCAAGAACGAGAAGGATTTCGGCAGGTTGACCAGGAAACTCCCTTCCTATAACTTTTTTTATCTTGTGGATTTCCTTCATTAACCTCTCTTTATTGTGAAGCCTTCCGGCGGTGTCAACTATTAAAACGTCGTCCCCTTTGGCTTTTACGCTCTGAATCGCATCATAGACAACGGCTGCCGGGTCCGTTCCTTCCGAAGCCTTAACTATTCTTACTCCAGCCCTATCGGCCCAGACTTCAAGCTGCTCAATCGCAGCTGCTCGAAAGGTATCGGCAGCAGCAAGGACTACGGAGTATCCCTTGTCCTTTAACTGTTTTGCAAGCTTTCCGATGGTTGTGGTCTTTCCAACCCCGTTAACGCCGAGAACTAATATAACCGAAGGTTTCTCGGATAGGTTAATTTCACCCTTACAGTTAACTAGAATCTCCTTTAACTTCTCCTTTAAAAGCTCAAGGAGCTGGTCGGAGCTCTTTAACTTCCTCTTTTTAGCCTCCCTCCTTAAGTAGTCCACAAGCTCCATAGTTGCGTTAACTCCAACGTCAGCCAGAATTAACCTCTCCTCAAGCTCTTCAAAGAGGCTCTCATCTACCTTTCTTCCCCTAAAATCCGAAAGCCCAAGGGCGTCTCTGGTCTTTTTTAGTCCCTCTTTAAAAGTCTTTAAAATCCTTGAACCGGTTAATCCTAACTTCTCCTCAACTTCCCTCTTCTTAACAGTGTAGTCAAACTCGTACTCCTGAGGAACTTTACCCTCAAGCTCTTTGAAGACTTTGTAGGCGAGTTCATAAAGACCCTCCTTCATGTAAAGGAGGGCGATGTGGTAAGAAGAGAGGAAGGAGAGTAAAGGATTGGCCGAGTTCCTCGCCACATCGTAGAGGTTCCTTGCAGCCTGAAGGTTACCCCTGTACTCTTGGGCCATTCCCTTAAAGAATGAGGAGTACTCCTTTCCAAGCTCCTTCTCTATCTTCTCAAGGTAAGGTTCAAACTCCCTATAGATAACAAGGTTCTTTAAAGTCTTTGCTACTGAATCAACGAGCTCCCCACCGCTGTAGATAAGGGCATTATACAGGGCCTCTGGAGCCTCCTTTTCACTTTCCTGGGCAAGCTTTAACCACTTTTCAGGTTGGTTGGGGTTTTTCTTGAGCTCCTCCTTTAAAGAGGGCTTCCTTCTAAAAAATCCAAACATCCACTACTCCTTCAGCTTGAGTTCACTAAAGAGTATAGGCAAAAAGGGGAAAAGGGCAACTTAGAAGCTGTTTGTAAGCTTTACGAGCCTACAGAGGAGCTCGTAGGGTTTACCCTCTTCCATTACAGAAATAGCTCTCCCTATCCCCTCCTCAACGGAGGAAACTGAACCTGCAGCAAGGAGGGCAAAGGCTGAGTTGAGGGCAACAACGTCCCTCTTTGCTCCCCTCTCCTCACCGGTTAAAACTCTCCTAACTATCTCCCTATTTTCCTCAAGGGTCTCACCTGCGAGAATCTCTGAAAGGGGAACTCTCCTCAGACCAAAGTCCTCAGGGTTAACGATGTAACTCTTTATCTCTCCATTACTGAGCTCAGTTACTTTTGTACTTCCAGTTATCGTTATCTCATCTATTCCGTCCTTACCGTGAACTACAAAGGCCCTCTGAGAACCAAGTTTAGAAAGGACTTCCGCCAACTTTTCGGTCAACTCCTCAGAGTAAACTCCCATAAGTTGCCTCTTTGCACCTGCAGGGTTTGTCAGAGGACCTAAAACGTTAAAAATCGTCCTTATTCCAAGCTCCCTGCGGGGACGAACGACGGAAGCCATCGCCGGATGGAACCTGGGAGCAAACATAAAACCGAAGTTGAGCTCCTCTATACACTTTGCAACCTGCTCAGGCGTCAAGTCTATCCTAACGCCAAAACTCTCCAAGATGTCTGCGCTACCGCACCTACTCGTTACAGAACGGTTGCCGTGCTTTGCAACAGGAACTCCGCAGGCAGCAACAACCAGAGCAACGGTTGTGGAAATGTTAAAGGTCCCCTTCTGATCTCCTCCGGTCCCACAGGTATCAACAAGTCTGCTTCTGATTTCCTCTGAAAGGGGAACCTTAGTAGCCTTCTCCCTCATAACTGAGGCAGCTCCGGAAATCTCATCAACAGTCTCTCCTTTACACCTTAGAGCAACCAGAATACCGGCTATCTGAACGTCAGTTAGCTCCCCTTCCATTACCGATTTAAAGAGTTCTTTACTCTCATCATAGGAAAGATCTTGACCTTCAACGAGTCTGTTTAAGAGCTCTTTAAACTCCATACCCTCTCCAGTTGGCTGGTTTTGAAAATTTTAGCACCGCTGAATTCTTTTAAAAGTCCAGAGTTGACTTCCTCAAGACTTCTCACAGAAAACAGGTGAGAGGTACACGGGCAGTCAGAAGAGCCGAAGGAGGGTACGGGAGAGCCGAACTTAGAGATGAAGCCTGCAACCTCACACTCTACCCTTAAGTTGGGAATAACAACTGCAAGGAGGGGAGAGAAGTAAGGAGAAGTCGTTATAAAGTCAAGGTGCCAGTGTCTCTTTTTCTCCCTCTTAAGGTGGCGGTAGAGTCGGGAAGGTATCCCTCCCGAACCAAAGGCAGAACCTACGTAGGCGTAAAGGCCGGGAAGGAGGAAAAACTCCTTTCCACTCCTCACTCTAAAACTCAACTCCTGAAGGATTAAAAACTCCAGGACGTAAGTTCCCTTTAACTTATCGGACAACGGGCTAATGCTCCAACCTCCAGAGTATCTTCTCCTTCAATTAAGAACCTCCTATAACCTACGTAGGCAACCATAGCTCCGTTGTCGGAAGTGTACTCTAAGGGGGGAAGGTAGAGGTCAACATCAAGCTCCTTTAACCTTTCTCTCAGCAAGGTGTTTGCAGAAACTCCCCCTGAAACTGCAACTCTCCTTACTCCAGTTTCCTTTAAGGCCTTTTTAAGTTTACCTATTAGGTAAGAAACTGCAGTCTCCTGAAAGGAAGCGGCCACTTGCTCAGCCGGATAACCCTTTTCAACCAAACGTCTAACTGCAGTCTTTATTCCGCTAAAACTGTAGTTGAAGCCCTTCACTTTAGGTTTTGGAAGCTCCAAGTACTTCCCATCATACTCCCTGTATAGCCTATCTATTACAGGTCCTCCTGGATAGCCAAGGCCGAGGAGCTTTGCAACCTTATCGTAGGCCTCTCCAACTGCATCATCAAGGGTCTTCCCAAGGAGACTGTAACTTCCAAACCCCTCAACTAAAACTATAAGGGTGTGACCTCCGCTTACAACGAGGGCAATAAAGGGATATTCAGGTTCACCACCTATGAAGGGGGAGAAAATGTGGGCCTCTATGTGGTGAACGGCCTTAAAGGGAACAGATAGGCTGTAGACAAGTCCTTTACCAAAAGTAAGCCCTACAAGGAGGGCAGGTAGAAGGCCTGGACGGTTCGTAACCGATATTAGACTTAAATCCTTAACTCCCACTCCAGCAACCTCTAAAGCCTCTTCAAAGACCAAGTCTATATTCTCAGCGTGTTTCCTTGCAGCAATTTCAGGGACAACTCCTCCGAACTCCCTATGAAAGGAGTACTGGGAAGAGACTATGTTTGATAGAACCCTATTCTCCTTAGCGTCGTAAACTGAAACAGAAGTGTCGTCACAGGAAGTATCTATACCTAAAACGAGCAACTACTCCTCCACAAATTCCCTTTCAATTTTCAACCTTCTTTAAAACAATTACCTGATTTCTCAAACTCTTAACGGTATAGTTAAAGAGCTCCCTCAAATCCCTGTACTCATCTGGAGGAACAATTCTCTTATTTAAAACCATCTTAGCCCTAAGGGTAAGGGTATCTCCCTTTTGAGTCCAGTTTAACTTAAGGAAACCTACTCTGTTTTTGAAAGTGAGGTCTTCCGGTTTAAAGAGGAGTTTATAACCTGATGGGAGCTTTACCGAAGACTCAACTTCCTTCTCCATCTTATACCCGACTACGAAGGGGTACTTCCTCTCTTTTGCAGCAACGAGGGAAACTATGCGGCTAAAGTCGGGAGACGGGAACTTGGCAAGGAGAGTGTGGGATGTTATAGTCCCATAAGAGCTATCTTTCCCCTCAATCTCTATAAAAACGTCCGGAACGTTCAAGTCCCTGTAGTTTGAGATTTTGAACTTATCAACGTTAAATCCGGGAGAAACCTTTGATGCGAGCTCATCAACGTGCCTTCTTATCTGGAGAGGAGTCATTTCAGAAAGTCTTGCCCTCTCTATCACTGAGTAAATTCCGGTATAAGTAAACTTAAAGTCCCCCTTTAGAGCTCCAAAGGGCAAAAGTTTAAATCTACCTGAAAAGCCTTCAACGTTTGCAGAGGAAGGGTAAACTGGAGTTTCCTCTAAAAACCCCTTGGAAGAATCTACGTCAACCAAAAGAGTTGTCCTTCCCTGATCAGAAGGGGGAAGGTAGCCAAAAGGAACGTAGTCGGAAGTCGTATCAAGGAAGAGGAGTTTACCCTTCCACTTTATAGCAGCAATTTCGTGGTTAAAGGCCGTAGGCATCGGCATTTCAGGGTCCGTGTTGGCCTTTGAGAGGGTAGGGATCAGAACGGGATACCCCTTAACTCCTATCACCTTAAGCATTGATACTAAGAGAGTAGCGTGGTCCTTACAGTCTCCGTAGCGGTTCCTTAAAACTTCTCCCGCCCTGTGGGGTTTATAGCCGTTTATTCCAAACTCCATTCCAACGTAGCGTATATTCTGAGAAACAAAGTTGTAGATTGCCCTAATCTTCTCCTCTAAAGTCTTCTTGTCTTTCGTTAACTCAAGGGCAGTTTCCCTCACCAACTTATCTGGCTTAAGGGACTCACGGGCAAGGTCTGAGTACCACTTTGCAACATCATCCCAGCTCTTAATAGAGGTTATAGATACCTTCTTCGCAATCTCGCCGTAAGGGGGCATATTCCTCTCTTTGTGGATTGGAGGGACGTTGTGGAGCTCCCACTTTAAAACTGTGTAATTCTCTCCTTCCTCTACTTTCGGCTTTCCTTCATCTCCCTCCATGTGGTAGGCCTTGTACTTGTAGTAGTGGCCTTTAGGAATGTAAGCAGTAAAAGTTGCCTCTTTAATGGGGAAGAAGTCCTGAAAGTAATTTGTAGTCCAGAAGTTATTCTTCATGTAGGGCTTAAAGGTCTCAAGCTCATAGGCATACTTAACAATGGAACCTGGAGAGACTGCAGGCATAGATATCGTCTGGTACTTTAAATCTGAGTAGATAGGAGCCTCTGAGACAAAGGGAGGGTAAACGATGTTAAAGGCCTTCTTGTTAGGCTTAACGACCTTACCGCTGGGAGTAACTGTATAGGCGTAGAGGATTTTAAGTTTCTGGTGTTCAGTTGAAAAGGGTATAACTACTTCTCCAAACTCCTTTATTCCTCTCTTATCAAGTATCTTAACTGCCTTCTCTTCCCTCCAGATGCTCCTTCCATCAGGGAAGAACTTTACAGAACACTTGTCGTACAGAACCTCAGCTCCAAACTCTCCGGCAAAGGAAAGGAGAGGAAAAAGAACAACAAAAAGGGCGATTAGAAGCCGTCTCTTTAACATCTTTCCTCCTTAAAGGGCAATTCCCTCTTCTCTAACTGCTCTCTCTATCATCTCTATTATCCTATCTATTAACTCTTCACTGTCGGCCTCAACCATTATCCTGAGTAGAGGTTCCGTTCCGGAGTAACGAACTAGAACCCTCCCCCTTCCTTCTAGCTCCTTTTGTGCCTCTTTAATCGCACTCTGGAGCTTCTCTAAACTCTCAATTGGTGGTTTTTCCTTAACCCTAACGTTTCTGAGCTTTTGAGGGTAGAGCTCTATCTGTGAAACTATCTCACTTAAAGGTTTACGGAGGGACTTAACGAGGGATGCAACAAGTAAAGAGGTTAAAATTCCGTCTCCGGTAGGTAGGTAATCCCTCAGTATTATGTGGCCTGACTGCTCGCCGCCTACGAGAGCTCCCACCTCCTCCATCTTCTCAGAGACCAACCTGTCACCTACTCCCGTCCTGTGAAGCCTTAGACCGAGCTTTTCAAGGAAAAGCTCTAAACCAACGTTGCTCATAACGGTAGCAACAACGTCTTTACATCTGTCGCCATAGTGGGCCGCTAAAAGGCCTATTAACTTATCCCCATCAACGACGTTTCCCTTTTCATCTACGGCCACACACCTATCTCCATCTCCATCGTAGGCAAAGCCCAACTGAAGGTTAAGCTCTTTAACTTTCTGGGCTAAAAGCTCAGGGTGGAGAGCTCCGCAGCCGTCATTTATGTTCTTACCGTCAGGCTCGGCGTTGAAGACGAAGACTTTAGCGCCTAAAGAGCTAAAGACTTCAGGAGCTATCTGGAAAGTTGCGCCGTTTGCACAGTCAAGGCCGACCTTGAGGCCCGCCAAGTAACGGCTCGCACTTTCAAGGAACTTCTTGTAGGCTTCAACTAAGTTATAACCGTCAAAGACCCTTCCGATTTCCGAAGGCTCCGCTTTAGGGAGTTCATACTTATTAAAGACTACGAGCTCTAATCCTCCCTCTTCTGCCTCGGAGAACTTCTTCCCTTCACAGTTAAAGAACTTTAAACCGTTATACTCGTAAGGGTTGTGTGAGGCTGAAACCATCACTCCGCCGGAAAAGAAGCCTTCCCTAATCAAGAAAGAGATAGCAGGAGTCGGAACTACTCCAACATCAATAACATCAACTCCAGCAGAAGTTAAACCGCTTATCAGAGCAGCCTTTATCATATCTGAGGAGAGGCGAGTATCCTTACCTACAACGACTGTATGCCTCTTTTCCGGGTACTTTGATTTAAGGTAAAAACCGTAGGAGAAACCAATCTTTTGAATCATTTCAGGAGTAAGGGGAAACTTATTCGCTATTCCCCTTATTCCGTCCGTCCCAAAGAGCTTCCTTTTCACCTTCATTCTCTCCTCCACTCTTTACTACAACCTTTACCTTTTTAGGCTCAGTTTGAAACTTTGAGCTGAGGGGAACTACAAACTCAGCAGGCAATTTTACTCCTTTTAAGTCAACCTCCTCCGTCTCTACAGATATCGGTATTTCCTTGAGCTCTTCAGGAAGTGAAATAACGGCATAGTTGGGGTGAAGTTCTAAACGAACCCCTTTGGGTAAATTCTTCAACTTAGCCACGACCGGAACAGTAACTAGAACCAGCTTCTCAACCTTCACTTCAATCTCAGAAGGCTCTACTCTCTTTACCCTTACAGAAGGTCCCAAGTTGAAGTCATTCTTGTTCAACTTTACTCTTACCCAACCGTTCTCTTTGGCCAACTCAGGAGGAAGTTTAAAGTAAACCTCTTTAAGCTCCTTTAACCTTACCAGCTCCTTTCGGTAGCCTTCAACGAGGAAGGTTAATTTCTTAGGAGTATAGTCTATAACCCTGTAATTTCCAGTAGCAATGGGTTTAATCTCCAGCCTTACGGTAGTTTCAGTAACTTCCTTGTTAGTAGCCAAAAACCAGAAGAGAACCGCAAAGATTAAAGAAAGAACCTTATAGTGAAGGTTCCTAAGGAAAAACTCACTAAAGTTCTTCATCAGATTTCCTCAAAAGGTCAAAGTTAAACTTTCTCCTCTCCACTCTCTTAACCAGAAGACCTTTGAGAACCTTCTTAAGTTTAGACGGATCAAGGTTCTTAATTAACTTTCCAGAGTAGGAAATAGAGATAGCTCCTGTTTCCTCAGAAACGACAACTGCTACTGCATCGGTCTCTTCAGTTATACCTATTGCCGCCCTGTGGCGAGTTCCTACAGTCTGGGGAAGGTTAGGGTTTAACGTGAGGGGCAGGAAGGCACCAGACTTATAGATCCTGTCCTTCCTTATTATTGTAGCTCCATCGTGAAGGGGAGTTCCCGGCCAAAAGAGCGTAACCAGGAGTTCTTTACTCACCTTACCGTCAATGAAAGTTCCAGATTCAACGTAGTTATCAAGGTTAACTTCCCTCTCAACTACTATTAGAGCTCCAATCCTATCCTCAGACATCGTTGCACAGGCCCTAACTATCTCCTCAATTACCCTCTCAGCCTCCTCTTCAGATGTAAAGATTCCAAACTGCTTCTCTCCAATCCTTGCAAGAATTCTCCTTATCTCAGGCTGAAAGATAACGATGAGTGCGAAAATGCCGATCGTTAACAGGTTATTGAATATGAAGGAAAGGGTGTAGAGGTGTAACAACTTAGCAACTGCAGATAAAAGGAGAACCACCATAAGGCCTATTAAGATCTGAACAGCCCTAGTCTGGGATAGGTAGATGAAAACCCTATAGGTAAGAAAAGCAACAACGAGAATATCAACGATGTCCCAGAAAGTTACCTTAGGAATAAAACTCAGCACTTAGCCCTCTCAACTTCGTAAAGGAGTTTTAGGAAATCGTAAGTCTCCTTTACGTCGTGAACCCTAAAAATTTTCGCCCCTCCATAAAAAGCAGGAGCTATAGCTCCAAGGCTTCCCGCTAGTCTATCTTCGGGATTTTCAACTCCAGTAATTGCTCCTATAAAGCTTTTCCTTGAAGCTCCTATCAGAAGGGGAAGGCCAAAAACTCTGAACTCCGAAAACCTCTTTAAAATGCAGAGGTTATCCTCAATTAACCTTTTTCCAAAGCCTATTCCCGGGTCAAGGATAATTTTATCCCTACTTACCCCTCTCTCAAGCGCAAAGGAGATTCTCTCCTCAAAGAAATCGCATATCTCAGAGACTACGTCCTCGTAGTGGGGATTCTTCTGCATATCTCTTGGTGTTCCCTTCATGTGCATAATTACAACCGGACATCCGAAGGAGGAGACAACCTCGGCCATCTTTGGATCAAACCTTAAGGCGCTTACGTCGTTAACCATATCTGCTCCTTCAAGGAGGGCTTGACGGGCAACTTCAGCCTTATAGGTATCAACGGAAATAAAGAAGTTATCTCCCAATTTCTTCCTTATCTCCCTTATAACGGGAATAACCCTCCTTAACTCCTCCTCAAGGGGAACTGGAGGAGCTCCCGGCCTGGTTGACTCCCCACCGACATCAACGATCTTACCGCCTTGAGAGATTATCTCCTCAGCCCTTTTAACTGCTGAATCAAGGGAAGTGTACTTCCCGCCATCAGAAAAAGAATCTGGAGTAGCATTTAAAATCCCCATAACAACGGGCTCAGAGAGGGGAAGCTCCCTTCCCCTATAGGAGAGGGTGAAAGAGTCCTTTAGGTAGTTCTTTAAAGTTTCCCTTAACTTTAAAGAGAGCTCCCTCAAACCGAAAGGCTGTTTCTCCAACTTCTCAGTTAACTTATCAAGCTCTCTACCGTTTACAACGAGCAAAACCTTCCAGTAGCCCTTTTCAAAGGAGGACGCCTTCCTCGGAACGGCACAGTCACCACCGACAGAAATTGCGTCCTGCTTTAAAATGTTGGCAGCCCTCGTATCAATCCCGTCTAATTCAAATAGGAAAACTTTTCCCTTTGACGAGAGGATCTCGGCCCCTTGAGTAGTATTGCCCAGAGATAGGAGATACTCCTTTAAAGAAGCCTTGTCTTTAAACTCCTTTACTCTTACCTTCACTTTTAGCCAACTCCTTTTCTCGGAGATTATACGATGAAAACAGTGATAACGACCCATAAAAATATGGACCTTGACGCCCTAGGGGCAGTTATAGGTGTAAAGAAAATCTACCCTGAAGGGGAGGTAGTTCTACCCGAAACGAAGGGGGAGGACGTAATTAAACTCCTTGAGGAAAACCCTGAAATCCTTGAATTTACAGAAGAGAGAGACTTTGAAGGAGAAATAGGAAAGCTGATAGTAGTTGATACAGATAACCTTGAAAGGATACCGGAAGCCTTAAAGAGAAGGATAAGCGATAAAACGCAGGTAATTATTTTTGACCACCACTCTGAGGAACTCCTTGGAAAGGTCAGCCAGCTCCACTACAAAGAGGCAGGAGCGACAACTTCAATAATAGCGCTAATCCTTAAAGGAAAAGGGATAATTCCGAACCCCTACGAGGCAAGCGCAATGCTTTCCGGAATCTACTCAGATACAGGCTCTTTCAGGTATCCATCAACAAAACCCATAGACTTCCTAGCTGCAGCCTTCTTACTCTCTGTAGGAGCCGACGTTGAGTTCGTAAAGAAGTACTTGCCAAAGGAACTAACGGAAAAGGAGATAGACCTATTAAAGGTTTTAAAGGATAACTTGAAAGTAGTGGAAGTCCACGGAAACCAGTTAGGGATAACTTACGGAAGGTTTGACTCCTACGTAGGTGACATAGCTCCACTCATCAGCAGGATAATGGACATCTACTCACTACCGGCAGTCTTTGGGGTGGTTGAAGTTCAATCAACAACTTTCTTAATAGGAAGGAGCAGGACGAAGAAAGTTGACGTATCCCTCGTAGCAGAAAGGTTTGGGGGAGGAGGTCACAGGGAAGCAGCCTCAGCGTCTATTAAGGGGAAAACCGCCTTTGAAGTCCTTGAAGAGCTTAAAGAAGTACTTGAAGAGGTCATAGTTCCCCTTAAGAGGGCACAGGACATAATGACGTTTCCCGTAATTTCAATTAAGAAAGGTGCAACAGTTGAAGAGGCAAGGAAAATCCTGATGAAAAACAGCATAAATGCAGCCCCTGTAGTTAACGAAAGAGGGGAAATTGAGGGAATAGTAACGAGAGCCCTCCTTGATAAAGCCCTCTACATGGGGCTTGAAAAGAGCCCAGTAGAGGAGGTAATGGAGAGGGAGTTTTTCACCGTAAACCCTCAAGAGCCCATAAGTAGAGTTGAGGAGATAATAGTTAAAAGGCAGCAGAGCTTCGTTCCGGTTGTTGAAGGAAGGGAAGTTATCGGGGTAATAACGAGAACAGACATCCTCATGAACCTCTACAGGGAAGAACTTGAGGAAACGCAGAAGTACTACGAAAGGAAGAGGAGCGGTCAACCCCACTACAGGAACGTTAAGGGGAAGTTAAAGGAAACTTTACCTGAGGAGCTCTTCAACCTAATACGGAAAATCGGTCAGATAGCCGATAGGTTGGGGATAAACGCCTACATAGTCGGAGGGTTTGTAAGGGACTTGATAATTAGAAGGAAGAATTTTGATATTGATATAGTTGTTGAGGGAGATGCAACAAAGTTTGCAAAGGTATTGGGAAGAGAACTCTCTGCAAAAGTTCACACGTTTGACAGGTTCAAAACGGCAACTTTAGTATTTAAAGATGGAACGAGAATAGATATGGCATCTGCAAGGACGGAAGTTTACCGCTCCCCCGGAGCTCTTCCTGAAGTTGAGTCTGCTCCCCTAAAGAAAGACCTATTCAGAAGGGACTTTACAATCAACACTTTGGCAGTAAAGATAAATGAGAAGGAGTTTGGGAAACTAATAGACTTTTTTGGAGCTCTGAAAGACATAAAGGACAGAAAAATAAGGGTTCTCCACGCCCTCTCCTTCGTTGAAGATCCTACAAGGATACTGAGAGCTCTCAGGTTTTCAACCCGCTACAGGTTTGATTTGGGAAAACACACAGAAAAGCTCTTAAAGATAGCAGTTGAGAGGAAGCTATTTAAAACCGTTGAAGGACAGAGAATCTACCACGAGCTGAAACAGATTCTAAACGAGGAGAACCCCCTAAGAGTTTTCTTAAAGATGGAAAAGTATGGAGTTCTAAAAGAGCTCTTTCCAAACTTAAGGTGGGACAGGAGTAAAAAAGACCTCTTTGAAAGGGTAAGGAAAATAATAACTTGGCATAAACTAAACTTCCCTGAAAAGGAAACCCTTTACCACATAGCTTACCTCGGAGCTCTCTTCTTTAAAGAACCCCACGAGAGAGTTGAAAAATACATAGAGGAACTTGCAGTGCCTGAGAAGGAGAGGAAACTCCTAAAGTCGGTTCTAAAGGAAATCCACCCTACGCTCCAGAAACTAAGGAAAGCAAACCTCCCCAGCCAAGTGTACCAGATACTTGAGAAAAAGCCTGAAGAACTTCTCATCCTCCTTGGAGCCACCTCTGATGAAGTAAAGGAGAAGGTGCTAAACTTCATGAAGGAAAGCAGGTTTGTAAAGCCCTTAATTGGAGGAGAGGATTTAAAGGAGCTCGGCTTAAAACCGGGACCAGTTTATAAGAAAATTCTAAATAGAGTAAAATATGCAATACTTGATAAGGAAGTAGAGAAGGAAGATAGGGAAGGGCAGTTAGCCATGGTGAAGGAGCTCTTGAATGAGATTAAAGGGTGAAACAGCATTAAACTTATTTATTACTGTATTGTTCGCCTATTCACTTTCCTACTTCATATCCTCACTTGCCCTTTTAAAAGTAAAACCGTGCAAGAAGTTCTCCTTATCCCTGTATAAAACCGTTCCTCAGAGGTTTAACCTAAGCTACAACCTTGAGAGGGAAGGTTTTTTCCTTTCAAAAGGAAAGAAGGAAAGGGTAGAAGAGGTCCCTCAGGAAACGATAACCTCTTTTGAAACCTACACCCTAAAGGGAACTGTAATATGTTCAAAGTGTGGCCACAGTATAGCAATACTGAAGGACAGTTCCGGAAAGACACTCATAGTATCTGAAGGTCAAGAAATTGCAGGCTACAAAGTCGAAAAGGTCTACCCTGAAGAGGTAGTTCTATCAAAGGGAAGAAGGAAGTTTATCCTCAAACTCAAGGGAAAGGAAACTTTAGAGAGAAAGAGAACCTACGAAAATGGAAAGACCTTCTTCATAAGGAGGAGGGAAATCATTAATCAAATTTCAACCGGAGATTTCCTCAAGTACATAAACATCGTTCCAATAAAGAACCCTGAAGGGTTAAAGGTCAACTACGTTCACCCAAAAAGTTTCATCTATAAACTTGGAATAAGGCCAGGGGATATTATCCTCTCCATAAATGAGATAAGGATAAGAACACCTGAAGACTCTTTTGCAGCCTTTGAAAAGCTAAAGAGCGCTGATTCAATAACTATAACAGTCTTAAGAAGAGGAAGAGAAGTCAAGCTAAATTACGAGATAGAATAGGGAGAGAAAGATGAGAAGGAAACTATCGGTCCTATGTACAATTTTAGCCCTGATGGGCGCCCCTGAAAAATCCCTATCTCAAGAACCTTCCTCGGTTCAGGTTAACTTTGAGGAAGTTGATATAAAGGACTTTACAAAGATAGTTAGTAAGGCCACAGGTAAAAATATCGTAATTCCTCCAAGTTTAAGGGGAAAGATAACCGTTATCTCCCCCCAGCCCATTCCAAGGAAAGAGCTCTTCAACCTCTACGTTGCAGCCCTTGACGAGCTGGGATACCAAGTTGTTGATTACGGCCACTACGTGAAGATAGTTAGGAACAACCAAGTTGCAAGAGAGTCGGCAACGGTCGCAAGGGGAAAAATTGACGGTGGAGATAAGGTCCTTACGTACATCTATATACCAAAACACCTACTAGTAGCAAACTTACACTCAATGGTGAGGAACATGCTCTCAAGAGTTGGGAAGGTGAGTATAGTAAGGGATTCAAACGCTATAATAGTAACCGATAAAGAGAAGAACATCCACAAGCTAATAACAGTTTTGAACAGGCTTGATAGGGCTCCGGTAAGCCTTCAAATAGCTTCCTACAAGTTAAAAAACGCAAGGGCTGAAGACGTTGAGAAAGTACTAAAGGCACTCCTTGAAAAGGGCTTTGCCTTTGATATAGCAAAAACCTTCCCAATTCCAGGAAGGGACTATTTCCACTTTGCAACGGATGAAAGGACAAACACCCTCTACCTAGTAGGAACTCCCAAAATCGTTAGACAGGTTAACTCACTGATTGCAAAACTAGATAAGCCCATTAAGGTAAAAAAAGGGAACGTTCACATAGTCAGGCTTAACTACGCATTTGCAGAAGACACGGCAAAAGTCCTTGACAGCCTATTTAAGGGAAGCGACAAGAAGAAGTACGGGCTTACTGGAGCTGTAAAGATAGTTGCAGACAAATCGAGCAACTCCCTAATAGTTCTTTCAAAACCTGAAGACTTTGCGGTAATAAAGGAAATAATAAAGAGCATAGACGTTAAAAGACCCCAGGTATTTGTTGAAGTCCAAATCGTTGAAATGTCAATGGATAAGCTCCTCCAGATGGGAGTTGAGTGGAAGTTCCTCTCAAGGGGAGAGCACGTTCCATTTGGAGGAAGTCTGTACGGAAACCTTCCCCTCCAACCAGGATACCCCTCTGCATCCCCCGGACTTTTACTCGGTATAGCTAAGTGGAGAGATGGAACTCCAGATATAGGTCTCTTACTCAACGCCTACGCAAAGGAAGGCGGAGTTAACGTTATAGCAACCCCCCAAATCTTAACTTTGGATAACGAAGAGGCAGAGATAAACATATCAAAGGTGATTCCCTACTCTACCGGATTGAAGTACGACGCAAATAACAATCCTGTAATCTCCTACGACTATAAGGACGTTGGAATAGTTTTAAAGATAACCCCTCACATAACCGCATCAGGAGAAGTTAGGTTAAAGGTTTATGAAAAGGTAGAAGACGTAGTAGGTTATGCAAATGCAGATCAAACAGCTCCTATTACCTCAAAGAGGGAAACTAGGACAACGGTTGACGTCAAAAACGGCCAGACTTTAGTTATTGGTGGTTTAATTAAGAAGAAGAAGCTAACGACGGTTGAGAGAGTTCCAGTACTGGGAAGTATACCCGTCGTAGGTAACTTGTTTAAAAAGACTGGACACCAGATTGAGAAAACCAACCTGCTAGTATTTATTACCCCTAAAGTTGTCAGAAACGTTCAGGAGGAAAACTCCCTTACAAGCACAAAAGTAAACGAGTACAACGAAAACCTTGAAGAAATTAAGAGAACTAGAAGTAGTGTACTCTCAGACATAAAAGGATTCGGAAAGTTTGAACTAAATGAAGGAATGGAAATTGAGGTTAAAAAACTTAAGTGAGAAAGAGTTTATAGAGGAGTTAAAGGGGAAAGGGCTCCTACCTAAACAGGAGCTCCAATCCTTCAGAGAAGCCTCAGGCCTTTTAAAGTGGCACTTAAAAGAGGCAGAAGAGCTATTTAAAGAGGTCGGTTTTGATTTCTTAAGGAATCCTCCAGAACCTCAAAAGGAGCTCATTGAGAAAGTTCCAGGCCAACTAATTAGAAGGGAAAGAATAGTTCCACTCTACGAAACCGATGAAGAAGTTGTAGTAGGAACAGACAACCCCTTTAACAGGGAAGGAATAAAGAAATTTGAATGGCTCCTATCTAAACCGGTAAAGGTTGTAGTAGTTCCTTACGACGAGATAAATAACCTCCTACAGGGAAGTGAGGAGGAAGTAGTTCAAGAGAGGGAAGTAGAGAAGAGAGAAGAGGACATACTAACTTCTTTAGAGGAAGCCCCAATCGTTCAGCTCATAAACGAAATCCTGATGTTGGCAGTTAGGGGAAGGGCAAGCGATATCCACTTTGAACCCTTTAGAGACAGAATGAGGGTAAGGCTAAGAGTAGATGGAGTCCTTAAGACAGTTAGGGAAATACCAAAGAGCAAAATTCCTGCAGTTGTATCTAGGCTAAAGATAATGGCAAACCTTGACATAGCAGAGAAGAGGCTCCCTCAGGACGGAAGGATAATGATAAGGGCAGGAGGGAAGGAGATAGACATAAGGGTTTCAACTCTTCCCACCTACTTTGGGGAGAGAGTTGTCCTTAGGCTTTTAATGAAGGAGAGTATCCTCTACTCAACGAAAGAACTTGGACTACTTCCAGAAGATTATGAAAAGTTTATGGATTTAATAAAATCCCCCCACGGGATCTTACTGGTAACGGGACCAACCGGCTCTGGTAAAACAACGACCCTTTACGCCGCCCTCTCAGAGATAAACAAGGAAGAAATAAACGTGATAACCGTTGAGGATCCCGTTGAGTATCAACTTGATGGAATTTCCCAAGTTCAAGTTAAACCTGAAATAGGCCTTACCTTTGCAAATACTCTAAGGAGTATACTAAGGCAGGACCCAGACGTAATAATGGTAGGAGAAATCAGGGATACTGAAACTGCAGAGATAGCAATCCAATCAGCCCTCACCGGACACCTTGTCTTCTCAACTCTCCATACAAACGACGCCCCTTCTTCAATAACGAGGCTAACTGATATGGGAATAGAACCTTTCCTGGTAGCCTCATCTGTAATAGGAGTAATAGCCCAGAGGTTAGTTAGGAAAGTTTGTCCCTACTGTAAGGAACTTTACACACCTACGGAAGAAGAAAAGAGGGAGCTCGGAATTAAAAACTTCTCCGGTAAATTTGCAAGAGGTAAAGGGTGTGAACACTGCCTTGGAACTGGGTACCTTGGAAGAACGGCAATTTACGAGATATTACAAATAGACAAGGATATTAAACGCTTAATCTTAGAGAGAAAGGATAGCGAAGAGATAAAGGAACTAGCTTTAGAAAAGGGAATGAAAACCCTAAAGATGGACGGTGCAGTTAAAGTTACTATGGGAATAACAACTCCAGAGGAAGTCCTTAGGGTGGCTAGGAGCTAATGGCTGTATTTTCGTACAGAGGAATTAACAGTCAAGGAAAAGAGGTAAAAGGAGTAATTGAGGCACCTTCAAAGTCGGCAGCCTACTCACTACTAAAGGCTAGAGGAATATACCCCTACCAGATACAGGAAGAGGAAAGGGAAAAGAAGAGGAGAAAGGATCTTTTTAGAATAAGGAAGAATATCCCCTCATCACAGGAGCTAATAGTATTCCTGAGAACCCTTTCAACCCTCCTTGATGCAGGAATACCTATAGTAGAGGCAGTTGAATCCTTCACAGAATCGGAAGAATCAAAACACCTTGCAGTCTTCTTCAAGAAAGTTAGCTCAAGGTTGAAGGAGGGAGCTCCCCTCAGTCAAGCCCTCCTTGAAGCTGGAATAGAGGATCAAATCGTTATTGCCTTAGTCAAGTCTGGGGAAAAGTCTGGTCTCTTAACCAAAAACCTCTTAACTGCTGCTGAGATACTGGAAAAGAGAGAAGAACTGAAAGGAAAAGTCATTCAGGCCTTAATATACCCTTCAGTCCTCTTTGTCGTGGCGTTAGCAGTAGTAGTGTTTATGATGTCTGTTGTAATACCTAAAGTCGTGGTAATCTACAAAACTGCAAGGTTATCTCTGCCAACCAGCACGAAAATCGTAATAGGAGTCAGCCGTGTATTAACTCAAAATTATCCACTTATACTTGCTCTTCTAACCGGACTAACAACTACAATCTTCTTTACAGCTACAAAGAAAAGAGAGAGTTTTGACAAATTTAAGCTAAAAATCCCTGTAATTGGAAAGATAATCTTCTTCGTAGAACTGCAACGCTTCTTTGATACGTTGGGAAACTTACTGTCATCGGGAATACCTCTAATAGAAGCTTTTGAAACTGCTACAGAAACGGTAAAGAACACTTACCTTAAAAAGGTACTTTTTAAAGTTAAGGAAGGAATTAAGAAGGGAACTTCTTTAAACAAGGAGCTAGCAAAGTTAAGGGCTCCAAAAGTAGTTAATCAACTAATAAGGGCCGGAGAAAAATCCGGAGAGTTAAGTCTAATGTGTAAAAAAGCGGCAAATTATTTAAGAAATGAAGTTGAGTTTAAAGTAAAAAACTTAACTTCCCTACTTGAGCCTGCCACGATGTTAATGGTAGGACTAGTAATAGGTTTTATTGTTTACGCTCTGCTACTTCCAATAGTAAGCATAAGCACGATTAGACCTCTTTAAGGGGACGGAATGGGATGGCTAAGTAAATTCCTAAAGGGAAGTAACTACCTCTACCTCGCATTAGACATAGGAACTTCTTCTTTAAAGGTCGTCCAGTCAGAAAAGAAAGGAAGTCTATACAAGGTTAAGTCTTACGGATTAAAGGAGTACAAGGAACAAGTTTTTGCAGGAACTGAAATAATAGACGAATTTGAGCTTATTAATTCAATAAAGGAACTACTAAGGGAACAGAAGATAAAGGACAAAGAAGTGGTAATTCACGTACCTTTAAATTCCTGCTTTTACAGTGTTCTGAGCGTCTCAGCTGCTAAAGACCCCGAAGAAGCAGTTACAGAGTACATGCAAAGCATAATAAGTCCTGAAGAGTTTCCCTTAGTCAAAATTGACTACAGAATCCTTCCAATATCCATTGAGAAAGGAAACATGGACATTGCCATTGCAGCGGTAAGGAAGGACTTCCTTGAAGGAAGGATAAAGCTACTTAAAAAAGCAGGACTTGAACCTGTAGTGATAGATATAGAACCTGCTGCTATCAATAACCAGTTCTACTTGAACAACCCGGACCAAACCGCCGTTCCAGTGTGTTTGGTTGATATCGGAGCCTCATACACAAAGATAATTATTAGCTTTGGAGGCTATCCCTACATAACGAGGAACGTTGAGTATGGAGGAATTTCCCTTACAGAGCAGATTCAAAAAGAACTCATGCTAAGTTTTGAAGATGCAGAAAGACTTAAAAGGGGAGAAACTATAAGTGTAAAAGAGTATAAACCGGAAGACATTACGGACATAAAAGTAAAATTCCTAAAGAAGATTATAACTGAAACTCTCTGGACCATAGAGAACTTTAAGGACAGGTTTAACCTTGAAGTAAATAAAATCTACCTCTATGGAGGAACGGCAAAACTCAAAGGAATAGAGGAGATCTTTAACGAGCTTACAGGTAAAGAGTGTAGGAAAGGAGCTCCCTTAGCCTTCTCAGGAATACCCGAGTGTGAGGAATTTGCAGTAGCAGCAGGACTAAGTCTAAGGTATAAGGGTAACAAAGATGCTAAGGTTTAACTTTGCCGAAGTTAAAGAATCAACTTTTGAAAAGTACTTAAAACCGGATGTTTTATTCCTAGTGCTCGTAATACTAGGGGCGTTTAGTGTAGAAATATTTCTTGAAAACTCTATAAAATCCCAGATTGAAGTAACAAGACAGAAAATCAGAGAATTCCAAGCAGAAAAAAGGAGATTGAGGAAGATCCAAAGTATAGAAAAGAACCTTACAGCAAAGAAAAGAGAACTTGAGAAAAAATTAAAAGTAGTTATTGAGCTGGACAGAAGGAGACTGGTTCCTAAACCTTTATACTTTTTCTCCTCAAAAGAGAACATGAAAGGCGTGTGGCTTAATGAATTGAAACTCTCTTCAAAAAGAGTATACGTCAATGGAAATATCTGGAATATAAAGGAGTTCCCTACCTTTCTAAAAAAAGTTGAGAATAGCATAGGCAACGTTAAGTTTAAGCAAACTAAAAGAGTTGACTATGAAAATAGAGAAGTAAACCTTAAAGTCCACTTCTACAACTTTGAGTTTGAAGCGGAGCAAAAGTGATGGAATATTTAATGAGCCTATATGAGGAGTGGGTTCAACTGGCAAGATGGCAAAAATGGCTAATTATCTTACTTGTTGGTATCCTCCTATTCTTTATTCTTTACTATATCAGAATATTACCCCTTAAACAAGAACTTAACGAGAAGAAACAAAAAGCAGAACAGTTAAGACTTACAGTTAGCCGTCTCAAAATTGCTGAAAAGAGAAAAAAAGAACTTGTAAGGAAAATTAAGGAACTAAACAGGGAAATAGAAGAGATAGAAAATAAACTTCCTACAGGCAGAGAGGAGGTGAGCCAAATAATCAAGTCTATTACCGATGCAGACAGCGGAATAACTATAAAACTCATAAAGAAAGAAGGTCAAAGAAACGAAAGGTACTACATTGCCTACCCATACAGGGTAGAACTTAGCGGAACCTATCCAGCCTTTATAAAGTGGTGTGAAAGGCTTGCAAGTGCCAACCGAATTATAAACTTCAGAGACATAAAGATTACTTCAACACACTCCACAAACAGAAGAGGTAAAAGGGAAGAAAATTTAAAGGCCACTATTTTAGTCAACATGGAAATTGAAGCTTTCACTCTTAAGAGGTAAACAATGAAAAGGGCCTTGCTAATAGCAGGAGTTTTAGGGTTGACAGCAACAGCAACCGGAAAGGAAATGATAGATCCATTTATAAATCCTATTCTCACCAAGGAACAAATTCTAATAGAAAATAAAGATAAAGAAACTTTAAAGGAAATCCCAAAGGAAATAAACCTCTTTAAACCTAAAATAGATGTCTCCTTTAGTAAACTGAGCATTCAAGGAGTAATTAAAAAAGATGGAAAACGTTACCTAGTCCTATTAGATCCGGAAACTGGAGAGACTTTCATCCTAACGGAAGGAGACCCTATCTCTCCCAATGAAAAAATAGCAAAGATAACGAACAGTTCAATTACTATTTTCAAATATAGGAAATACAAAGGTAAGTTAATTAAAGAAAAGATTAAATTGAACGTTGATACGGAGGGTCTTAATAATGATTAAACGCTCCATTCTCCTTGCATTGGCTTTAAATACTTTAGCAATAGCAGGACAGATTAGCTCTGTAGATTTTATCTACACAAAAGAGAACTTTGCTGGAGCTCCAAGAGACCTACTTGAAGTTGATGTAAAGACTGATGGAAGTTGTCAGATCAAACCTACTAAAAGAAAGGGAAAGACAATCGAAGTTGTCTTCAGTAACTGCAAAATACCTAAAGTTTATTCACTCAGAAAGAGAGGTAACTTTGTAAAAGGAGCCATTTTAAAACCCTTTAATGGAAATACGCTTTTAAAGATAGATTTAACGAAACCTGGAACTCTTAAAGTTTCAAAGGAAGGTTCAAAGGTCAAGCTTAAAGTCTATGAAGGGAACTTCATAAAACCGAAGTTTAACGTTATCAGAACAGTCCAAGGAGAGGAAGTTGTTATAGAACTTCCAACAGATTCTAAGCCCGAATTTAAAAAAGTAGGGAATATATTCTTCATAGAAGTTCCTAAAGTCTCTTTTGAACCTTCTAAGGAGAGAGTACCATCAAACCTAGTAGAAAGGATAGAGGTAAAAAACATTAAAGGAAAAGGTTTAATAGAGTTAATCTTATCACCTAAAGTTGCAGCAACTCAAGTAACAACTAAAAGAAACAATCTATACGTCACCCTCTACGGTCTAAGAGAAAACAGAAATTTAAAAGGAGCAGTGAAAGCTAAAGATAACGGACCTAAATTAGCTCTCCACTTCACAAATGCAGATGTACGCTCAGTAGTAAGAGCAATAGCCCACATAGCAAAGATAAACGTTGTCTTTGATCCTGAAGTAGAGGGAAAAGTCAACGTTGACTTTAAAAAACCTGTTTATTGGAAGGAAGCCCTTAAAGCGATCCTTGATCCTCTTAACCTTACGTTCGTTGAAACTCCAGCCTACTACAGGATTTTACCTAAGAAGAAGTTAGTAGTTCAGGAAAAACTTGAACCAGTACATACCTACATACTTCCCCTCAGCTTTATAAGCGCTGATGAAATAATAAAAGAGCTTAAGTCAGTAATTGATTCTGATCCTAGAGAGAAGATAAACTACAACAAAGATACAAACTCTTTAATCCTCAAAGTAACAGAGAGCCACTACCGACAGATAAAGGAGTTAATTTCTGCCCTCGATAAACCGAGAAAACAGGTTTTAGTCAAAGCAAAAATAGTTCAGATTAGAACTAGAGCTGAAAAAGACCTTGGCTTCACGTGGTATATAAGTGGTTACAATAGACTCGGAGATTCTACAGATTCAACGTACATCGCCTCAACTTACGGATTTAATACCTCATCTTACACACCTCTCATAACTCCAGATACCTATATGAAGCTTTCAAAGATGCCCGTATTTGACAATACCTTGGCTTTGGGAATACTCAATAAAAGCCAAACAATGAAGGTAGAACTTGCCCTTAAGGCTATGGAGCTAAACGGAGATGCACAAATTATTTCAAGCCCTAAAGTCCTTACCTTAAACAACCAGGAAGCAAGCATTGAACAGGGTATAGAGATCCCGTATACAGAGTCAACTGTAGGAGCCGGAGGAGCTACAAGTTACAACATTGAGTTTAAAAAAGCCTCCCTAATCTTAAAAGTTAAGCCACATATTACGAATGACGGAAAAATAATATTGGACCTTGAAGTTAGAAAAGATTCTCCTAACTACGACTACGTAACAGTCACAGGGAGCAACGAACCTGCTATAAATACGAGGAACGTAAAGTCAAAAGTAATAATTAAAAATGGTCATACCGTTGTAATCGGCGGTATATACGAAAAGGAAAAATCAAAGTCAACAAACGGTGTCCCAGGCTTATCAAGGATTCCCCTTTTAGGTTGGTTGTTTAAAAATACCAAAACTAGTATTAGTAAAAGCCAACTGCTCGTTTTCATAACTCCAGTTTTAGTAAGCTCTGAAGGAACAGAAGCTTTAGGAGGAGAAAAATGAAGAGATTAATTGGAATAGCCTCTCTTTTGCTACTCCTTTTTGTAAGCTGTGGAGGGGCAGGTTCAGGAGGAGGAGATCTTACCTCAACAACAACAGTTAGTAAAGTTGAGCAGGACATAATTTGTTGTATAACTTGGGACGATACAAATAATACCTGCTCAGAATACGGAAGTCCACAAACAAGAAGTATAAGCGTTAACCTTTCCAAAACAGATATGGATGAAGAGTTTACAGAAGATAGCGACCTTACTTTTGAAGGATGCACGGTAGAGTTTATCCCAAATCCATACATGCCTGAAGAAGCAAAAGTTCCTAAGCTCCTTGAAGAGATGAAGAGTTACGTTTTCTGTAACGGAAGCGATATTCCAGCAGACGGAAGCGGAACAGTTGAGATAACGTACAGCCAGGCCCTCTTAGAAACAATAGAACCAATTTACTCAAACTACGGTAAGTCCCTCACATACACCCTTAAAGCCACTGTAAAGTATAGAATGAGCGATAGGAAGTACAAGAAAATAATAGAAGTTCCTATTGACTTTGCCAACTTCGTCAACACTGAACATGATATGTGCGAGTATAAATAGATGGTTGGATTCCTGATAGTTGACAAACCTAAAGGGCTTACTTCTCACGATGTTGTAGCTAAAGTCAGAAAACTCCTCCCAAAAGGGGTAAAAGTAGGTCACACAGGAACCCTTGATCCCCTTGCTACAGGTATTCTTATCCTATCGGTTGGAAAAGCAACAAGGCTTTCTGAGTACCTATTAAAACAGGATAAGTGTTACACAGTAACAGGTAGATTCGGCCTTGAATCTGACACTTACGATATAGATGGAAAGGTTAAAAAGGTTGAGTGCAGGGAAATTAAGAAGGAAGAACTCCTTAGAGTCCTTAATAAGTTTACAGGGAAAATTCTGCAAGTTCCTCCTCCCTATTCGGCAGTAAGGATTAAAGGGAAAAGGGCTTACCAGCTTGCAAGGGAGGGAAGGAAAGTAGAGCTCCCACCGAGGAAAGTAGAGGTATACTCCCTTGAACTTATTGACTTTAACTACCCTTACTTTACCCTTAAAGTCTGCTGCTCTTCAGGAACCTACGTACGCTCACTAGTTCACGATATAGGAAAGGAGCTCGGCTGCAGTGCAGTTGTAACTGATTTAAGGCGAACGAGAGTAGGGAACATTGGAGAGGAGATGGCTGTAACCTTAGACAAGTTAGAGGAAGAAGGGATTGAGGGATACCTAATTCCTCCTCAAGATGTCCTCCCTTTCCCAAAACTTGAAGTAAGTGATGAAGAGAAAAAGAGATTTAGAAATGGAGCTCCCATAAAGAAGGAGCTCCCAGAGGGAAAGTACTCTATTGTAAGTGGAGACGAGTTTATCGGAGTAGGAAAAGCAGAAAAGGGAAAGCTAAGGGCTGAAAAGGTCATCTCCTAATCCCCTACGGTCTGTTTCGGGTTAATCTTTGCAAACCTCAGAACCGGTTTTAGGCTTCTGATTATCTCCTGATAGTCAACCTCTCCCCTCTCTACCTTGTCCATCAACTCCTCAAGTTCTCTAGTGAACTCCTCCGACGTATACTCGGGGAAGTGGGTACTTAAGTAACTGTAAACATCCACTCCCAACTTTGTAGGGTAGAGGAATCTACCCTTTTGAACAACGTAGTGTCTATCAAGGAGAGTTTGAACTATCTTTGCATAAGTTGAGGGCCTTCCTATTCTCCTCCTCCTCATCTCCTCAACGAGCTCTCCCTGAGTGTAGGGAAAGACCTTCGGAACTCTTCTCCTAGTATAGGAGAAAACGTCAAAGTAGTAAGTTTCACCCTCTTTAACTTCAAAGGGGAGCTCCTCAACGGTTAAAGGCTCAACTAAGTTCCAGCCATCCTTAACGATTCTTACAAGCTTCTCCTCTGTAGTTTCAACGTCGGTAGGTAAGAGCTTTAGGAGGAGCTCAACTTTGACGGCCCTAACTGGAACCATCTGTGAAGCGATGAAACGCCTAAAGATTAAATCGTAAACTGCAAAGTGCTCCTCAGTCATCTTAGCCGTCGAACCTGAAACGGTTACCAGAGTCCTTAAAGCGTTAACGTCAAGAGGTCTTGTAGGCCTTATACATTCGTGAGCCCCTCCTTCACCCCACGGCCTCAGCTTAACAAAATCGGGACCGAACTTTTCGGAAATATACTCTTTAGCAACTCCCATCCCTGCAGTTGAAACCCTAGTTGAATCGGTCCTGTGATAAGTTATGAAACCGCTCTCAAAGAGCTCCTGAGCAATCTCCATAACCCTGTCTGCAGACAGGTTCAACCTATCAGAAGCCTCCTTTAGGAGCTCCCCAGTATTGAAAGGAGGTTTTGGGTTTTTATCCACTTCCTCAACCTTTAGAACTTTCACCTTCACCTTATCAGGTATTACCTTTTTAAACTCCTTGAGGTCTTCAAACTTAAAAGAGAACTTACCTACTTCAGTTTCAACCGTAATTACACCGATCCTCTCTTTACTCTCTTTGTACCTTTCAATAACCCAGCCTAAAACCGGAGTCTGAACCCTACCTGCACTGAGCCAGTTCTTCTTAAAGACTTTCCACAGGTGCTGGCTGAGTGAAAAACCGACCCACCTGTCTGCAACTCTCCTAACTATCTGGGCCTTTACTAAGTCCTCATCAACCTCCCTCGGATTCTCAATAGCCTCCATAAAGGCCCACTTCGTTACCTCGTGGAACTCCATCCTCTTTAAGTTCATCTGGTAAGGTTTGATAACAACTCCAACGTCCCAACCGATCTTCTCCCCTTCAGTATCTGGGTCACTGGCTATGTAAACTTCATCAATCTCAAGGGCTAACTCCCTCAAGGCTGAAACTATAGTTACTTTATCTACGTCGGGCCTTCCTTCACACTTTGAACAGAAGGGTTCAGTAGTCTGTTCGTTACACTTCGTACAGTACTTTATAGTGTCATAGACGGTGATAAACCTTCCTTCCTCCTCCTTAACTCCCCAGATACCGTCCCTAACGGTAAGGTCAAAGACGTGCCCTTTAGATGCAGTAAGTAAGAGGAGCTTATTACCTATGTTTATCTCATAGGCATCTACGTCCTTTAACCTCCTCCTAACAGGTTTTCCAAAGAAAGAGGCAATAGTCCTGGCCTTGTTTGGAGACTCAACTACAACGAGAGCAGTCTTGACCAAACTCTTTGTTTCAGAAGTTATCTCTCCTGAAAGGATTTTCCTAACCCTCTCCCTATCCTTATCGACTACCTCAAAAATTCTCCTTAAATCTTTCTCTTCTATAAGCTCAAACCCAAATTTCTCTGAAAGCTCTTTACCCCTGTCGTAGTTAAGAACTTTAAAGTTAACATCTTCAAGGAAAATTAAAATTCTCTTCCTCAGGGAAGTAAGGGCCTTAAGGTCGTCAACGAACATAAGGCTAACACCCTTAGTTAAACCTCCCGCAAACATCCTTGAAGTCCTACCGGAAGCCTGAACGTACCCTGCGGCGTCCCCAACAACTACGTAGAGCTCCCCATCCCTCTCCTTAAGAATTACAGTTTCAGACTCCTTAATCTTCTTTAAGAATTCCTCATCGCTCAGATAACCTTCTAGGAAGGATCTAATCTCCTCAAGCTTCTCCTTTATCCTTGGATACTTATCAAGGAGTTCCTCCTTTAAGCCCAAGTATCTTTTAAGGTAGGTAAGGTAAGAAATTACCTTAGGTTCCTCCTCCTTCGGAAAGAGGTCCCTTAAAACTAGAAGCATTCCAAAGAGCTTCACAGGAGCAAGGGTTAGCTTAACGGAAAACTCCATTTTTGGAACACCTAGGAAGACAGCGTACCTTACAGCCTGAGGAAGGTCTATACCCCTTGCAAGGGGGTTCCTGTAGCTTGCAATTCCGACTGCAGCCCAGATTTCACCGTTTACGAACTTCTCCTGATTTTCAGGGGTGAAATCTTCGTAAGAAACAGAAGGAATTCCACTACTGTTTAACCTATCAACTACAACGTCAACAAAATCTTTACCCATATCTGAAGAAATAAAGACGAAAACGCCCTTTCCATACTTCTTTATGAGCCTTACAGCTTCATCAAGGAAATCCTTATCTGTGTATATGAGGACATCTTCAACGTTCCTTAAAGCTGAAGCAGATTTACCCACTTCAAAGCCGAGGAGCTCCCTAAAGAGCTTAACCCTCTTTGAACGGGGCTGAGAAGTTGCTGAGGACACAACCAAGACGTTCTCTATTGCCTCCCTCCTCCTTTCCAGGTACCGTTCATACTTCCTCAACCTCTCAAAGAGGGACTTGGGAACTTTCTCCCCCAAAGAGGCAATCTTTGACTTAAGGTCAATAACCTTCATAGCAAGGTTAACGTCCTCCTCAGTAAAGCCGAGAAGTTGAATGACTTTATCAACGTTCTTTGCGCTCTTTAGGAGGGAATCAACGTCATCAACGAAAACAAAGTTAAAGGGCTTTGGAATAATCTCAAAGTTCCTATAGAGGAAGTTTGTCGTCGTTATAAGGACGTCAAAATTGCCGCTTTTTATTTCTTCCTTTTCACTCTTCTTCCCAGTATATGCAACTATTCTCTTATCAGTTAGTTTTGAGAGTCTATCAAGGGTTTGCAAAACCAAGAGCTTCGTAGGAACTAGTATATAAACCTTACCCTTTAAGTAAGCAGAAGTACCCTTTAAGTAAGCAGAAGTTACAAGGCCCCAGGTAGTCTTCCCTACACCAGTAGGAGCAATCATCGTAAAGGACTTCTTAAGGGCAACCCTCTTTGCCCACATAATCTGAAGTGACCAAGGGGTAAAACCCGTTTTCTCCTTAAAGAAACGGGTATAGTCTTTAACAAAGGAATCAAGGGAGCAGAGCTCCTCAAACCTCTTTAAATTATCTCCGAGGGCAGAGCATATCTCCTCCCTCTCTGAATAGTTAATCTCTTTTGGTAAACACTTCTCACAGGGAAGTCCCTTTTTAAGCCTTTCGTCTGAAATAATCCCTCCGCAGTTAGGACACATACGGTGAAATTCGGCAATTTTCATCTCTTCCCTCTCTCCTTTATACTTAATCAGAGTGTATCATAGAGGAAAAGATAAAAGGAGGAAAGATGCCTTTTGAGAAGTATCACATTCCAACGAGAGTTGTTTTTGGAAACGGAGCTCTTAAGAAACTGGAAGAGGAAGTTAACTTCCTCAGGCTAAATCCTGAAAGAACGGCAGTTATCTGCTCACCTTCTGCCATCTCAAACGGATACGTAAAACAGGTAGAGGAAAACATTAAAGGAGAGATAAAAATCTTCAGCAACGTAAAGCAGGAACCTACAGTTGAGAACGCACTTGAGATTTTAGAAGAAGTAAAAGAGTTTTCCCCAACACTCATAATAGCTATAGGGGGAGGGAGCCCCCTTGACGTTGCAAAAGCCGTTTCAGTAATGCTTACAAACGAGGGTAAGTTAGAGGAATACATAGGCATCCCTGAAGGGTTTAAAAAGCCCGGAATTCCTCTAGTTGCAGTTCCAACAACCTCAGGTTCAGGCTCAGAAGTAACCCCCTACGCAGTGCTTACAGACAAGGAAAGAATGAAAAAGGCCCCTTTAATCTCACACTACCTCTTTCCGACCCTTGCAGTTGATGACCCAACACTTACTTTGTCAATGCCGAGGAGCGTAACCGTAAACACCGGAGTTGACGCATTCACCCATGCAGTTGAATCCCTTCTATCCAAGAGGGCAAGGGTAATAAGTAAGCTCTACTCCCTAAAAGGGGCAGAACTGATCTTCAAGAACCTTCCAAGGGCAGCAGGAAACCCTGCAGATCTAGTGGCAAGGGAAGGAGTTATGAAGGGGAGTCTGCTTGGAGGAATGGCAATAAGCCTTGCAGGAGCAGGTCTCGTCCACACGCTTGCCCACATTCTAGGGGTTTTAAAGAAGGTTCCCCACGGCCTTGCAAACGGAGTTTTCCTAGTTCCAGTTTTAAAGTTCTACGGTCTAAGTGCTAAAGAGGAAATAGAGGAACTGGGGAGACATCTGGGAATAAACGGCGACTACAGAAAGGTAATAGAAGGGATTGAAGAGTGGTTAGAGTTCCTTGGAATACCTTCAAGCCTTAAGGACCTTGGAGTTGAAAAGAGCGACATAGCATTCTTCGTTGAAAAGTGCATGGAGAAAAAGTTTTTGATGGGCAACCTGCCTAAAATCCCTTCAGAAAGGGAAATTAGGGGAATTCTTCAAACTTTAGTTTAAAACTAATAGGTAACGAGGTAGATAATAAAATAGATATTGAACACGTACAAAACTTTAAGTAAGCTTGTAGGTGAAGGCGTTAGAAAAATCAATAAGGGCGGCTCCCTCTCCATAAGGGGAGGGAGGGGGACTTAAAGGGAAACGAGGAAAAAATTCTTCTTTTTACAGAAATTTTCTACCTCCTCTCTATTGAGTAAGTAGGTCTTTCCAGAATCAATTGCTAATGCTTTCCCACCTAACGATTTAATAAGCCTAACAGTTTCAATCCCCACAGTTGGAACGTCAACTCTCATATCCTGAGACTCTCTAGCGGCCTTACAGACTATAAAACCTTTCCCTGCAAGTTTTGCCCCTCTCCTTATACACTCATCAGTTCCCTCAACTGCCTCAACTGCAACAACACCCCCATCCTTTATAACGACAGTCTGGCCAATATCAAGAGATGCAATCTTCCGCGTAATTTCCATTCCAGAAGATAGCTCCTCTAAGAGCGCCTCGGAGGGAACCTTCCCCATTACGGTACCTGAGGGGACAAGGAGGTGGGACAGGTAAGGGGTTGGGTCTACAACTTTCACACCTAAACGCTCAACTTCAGAGAAAATACCCCTAATTATGGTTTCAGGCTTTCTATCTTTAAGGGAGAAGAGGAACTTTAAGGCCTTTAAGTCAAGGCCGCTGAGGGAAAGGGCAACTCTGTGTTCAACTTTTCCAAGGAAAACTATCTCCCTAACTTGAGAAGAGGCCAACTTCTTCAGAAAGTCCCCTAACTTAAAGGGCTTTATCCAGAAAGTCCTGTAGGAAATCTCCTCAACGGCAGGCTGGGTTATACCGGAGAGGGCAAAGGTAATAACCTTTTCACCTCTCCTTGAGGCCGACTTCAAAAACTCTAAGGGAAGATCTCCCGAACCTGCAAAGAGGGCCAGCCTACTTCCCGACATCTCTCTTTACTTTATCAAGGACGGCGTTAATGAATGCTGGAGACTTTGGGTCTTCACCGTAAAGCTTTGCAAATTCAACGGCATCGTTTATTACGGCCTCGACAGGAGATAGATCCCAGTTTAGGATCTCGTAGGTAGCCCCCCTCAAGATTGAACGGTCAACTGGAAGGAGCCTTGAGACTTTCCAGCCTTCCTTTAAGTGTTTCTCTATTTCAGCATCAACACTTTCAAGGTTTTCAACTGTTGATTTAAAGAGCCTCTTGGCAAGCTCCTTTACTTGTGGTGAAGTTTCCTCCACCTCTTCCCAGTAGAGGGAGGATATCTCTTCGGGAGAAAGGGACGAAATATCCCACTGGTAAAGCATAAGGTAAGCGTGGTGTCTTGCCCTTCTCTTATCCCTGTTAGTCATTGCCTCTCCATACCCTTTAGGAGGTTAGCCATCTCTATAGCCGCTAAAGCTGCTTCCCAACCTTTATTTCCAGCCTTAGCTCCAGCCCTATCTATTGCCTGCTCAACCGTATCTGTAGTTAAAACTCCAAAAATAACAGGCTTTCCTGTTTCAAGGGAAACAGAGGCAACTCCCTTACTCACTTCGGCAGCTACGTAATCAAAGTGGGGAGTCTCTCCCCTTATCACTGCACCGAGGGCTATAACTGCGTCGTAATCTTTCTCTGCAAGCTTCTTTGCAACAAGAGGTATCTCAAAAGCTCCGGGAGTCTTAAAGATTTCTATATTGTCTTTGTTACATCCGTGTCTAACGAGACAGTCAAGGGCTCCTTCAAGTAGCCTTTCAGTTATAAAAGAGTTGAACCTGCTAACAACTATTGCAAACTTCAAACCTTCAGCGTTTAAATTCCCTTCGTTTACCTTCATAGGTTAAACCTCACAGTTAAAGAACTTGTTGCACAAACTCTTCAAGGTCCTCTCAGCTCCTTCCATTATGTCCTTAATAATCTCCTCAGCCGTCTCCTCTTTATTAACGTACCCGACAACCTGACCGGCCATCACAGAGCCCCAATCAACATCGCCGCTCTCAGCAGCAAGACGGAGCCTTCCCCTTCCGAGTTCCTCAAGCTCCTCCTTCGGAGCTCCTGAAAACTCAAGTTCCTCAAACTTCTTAGTTAACTTATTCTCAATGAGCCTTACAGGATGGCCTGTCGTAATTCCGGTAACAGTAACCTGATTGAAACGCGCCTTTAATATCTTCTCCTTATACTTTGGGTGAACGTTACACTCCTTAGCTGCCAAGAAGCGGGTACCTACTTGGACTCCTTCAGCTCCGAGGGCAAAGGCTGCAGCTGCTTGTTCTCCAAGGGCTATTCCACCGGCAGCAATTACAGGAATACTTACAGCCCTTACTATGGAAGGAATGAGAACCATTGTGGTCAACTTCCCTATATGGCCTCCGGCTTCCATTCCTTCGGCAACTACAGCATCAACGCCTATCCTCTCCATTCTCTTTGCAAGGGCATCACTTGCAACAACAGGAATTACCTTTATTCCCTTTTCCTTAAAGGCGGGGATGTACTTTCCCGGGTTTCCCGCTCCGGTTGTTACTACCGGAACTTCCTCTTCAAGACAAACTCTTATAATATCCTCAGCGTTAGGCATCATTAGCATTACATTTACGCCAAAGGGTTTATCTGTAAGCTCTTTACACTTCCTAATCTCCTGGCGGAGCTCCTCAGCGCTCCTGCTACCGCCTGCAATAATCCCAAGACCCCCAGCATTTGAAACTGCAGCGGCAAGCTCGGCATCTGCAATCCAGGCCATTCCCCCTTGTAGAATCGGATACTCAATTCCGAGTATCTCACAGAGCCTCGTCTTTAACATTCTCCCTCCAGTTAGTTTAAACTTTTATAACACAAGAACCCCAGGTAAAACCTCCCCCAAAAGCGACCAACAGAGCAACATCTCCCCTCTTTAACTTTCCGCTCCTTAAGGCTTCATCTAAGGCAACGGGTATTGAAGCTGCGCTGGTATTTCCGTATCTATCAAGGTTAACAAAAACTTTCTCCTGATTTATGCCCAACCTCTCAGAAACCGCCTTTATTATACGCAGGTTTGCCTGATGAGGAATTAGGAGAGATACATCTTCAGACTTCATTCCAACCTTCTCCAGAACTCTTAAAGCCGATTCAACCATGGTCCTAACGGCAACCTTAAAAACCTCATTTCCCTTCATCCTAATGTAGTAAGGAAATTCCTCGTTTGAACCTACAGAAGGAACTGCAAGGAGCTCCCCATAAGAACCGTCAGCTCCAAGGTCAAAGCCGAGAATCCCTTCATCCTCTGAAGTTTCAAGGTAAACTGCTCCTGCACCATCTCCAAAGAGAATGCAGGTGGTTCTGTCACTCCAGTCAACTATCTTTGAGAACCTTTCAGCACCTATTACGAGAGCCCTACTTACTCCCTTACTCCTCATAATTGAATCGGCAACGTAAAGGGCGTAAATAAAACCTGTGCAGGCAGCAGAAACGTCAAAGGCAACTGCTCCTCTGTTCCCTATCTTTGACTGAACTTTACAGGCAGTTGAAGGGAAGAAGGAATCGGGAGTTGCCGTTGCAACAACTATGAGCTCAAGGTTTTCAGGTGAAACATCCCCTAAAGCCCTTACCGCCGCCTCAGTAGCCATATCTGAGGTCGTCTCTCCCTCGCTGATCCTCCTCTCCTTTATCCCAGTCCTTGTAGTTATCCACTGGTCGGAGGTTTCAACCATACTCTCAAGGTCAAAGTTAGTAAGGACTCTATCTGGCAGGTAAGAGCCTGTTGAGACGATTTTAACTCCCATTTGACTTCCCGAACCTCTCTATCTCTTCCTCTATGTGTCTGTTAAGTTCGCTCTTTACAAAACGGGTAGCAGTTTTAATAGCGTTCTTTATCGCTTTTGCGTTTGAGCTCCCATGGGAGATTATAACAGGAGCGTTTAGACCAAGAAGGGGAGCTCCACCAATCTCTGCGTAATCAATTCTCCTTTTAAAGCCCTTTATCGCCGGCTTTAGAGTTATTGCACCAATTCTTGAAATAAAGTGCTTATCTATCTCTTCCTTCAGGATCTTTGCAAGAGTTTTAGCAATACTTTCACTCAACTTTAAACAGACGTTACCTACAAAACCGTCACAAACTATAACGTCAAACTTCCCAGAGTAAATATCCCTTCCCTCAGCATTCCCAATAAAGTTAAGGCCCTTATCCTTAGCATCCTTAAGGAGCTTATAGGCCTCCTTAGCCAGTTCGTTTCCCTTTCCTTCCTCCTCTCCAACGTTTAAAAGACCAACCCTTGGCCTCTCCTCACCGAGGACGTAACGGGCGTAAGCGCTACCCATAACCGCAAACTGGAGAAGGTGAAAGGGCTTACAGTCAACGTTCGCTCCAACGTCAAGTAGGAAAGTATAGCCGGTAAGGTTTGGGAGAACGGCCGTAATGGCAGGCCTTTCAACTCCCCTTATCCTTCCAACTGTGAAGAGGGATATGGCCATAACCGCACCGGTGTTACCTGCACTAACGAAGGCATCGGCCTTCCCCTCTTTAACAAGGTTAAGGCCTACATGGATTGAGGAGTCCTTCTTCCTGAGGGCCTTTGAAGGTTGTTCATCCATACTAACAGACTGGGAAGCATCAACTACTTCAATTAACTCTTCAGGATAGGAGTACTTTTTAAGTTCGCTCTCTACAAGTTCCTTCTTTCCCGTTAGGAAAACTTTTACGCCCAGTTCCTTTACGGCCTGAACAGCTCCCATTACGGGAACCTGGGGGGCAAAGTCACCCCCCATGGCATCAAGGACAATCCTCATTTACTCCTCTACCTCTACAACTGTCTCCCCTTTGTAATAACCACAGTGCCTGCAAACCCTGTGAGGAAGCTTTGGCTGAAGACAGTTGGGGCAGACGGAGATAGCAGGGTTCTTGGCCTTCCAGTGAGTTCTCCTCTTGTCCCTTCTAGTTCTTGAGACTTTTCTCTTTGGAACTGCCATCTTACTTCTCCTTTTCCCTTAGTTTATTTTGAAGTTCCTTTAACTTCTCCCACCTCTTATCAACTTCTCTCTTCTCCTCTTCCTCCTCAAACTCCCCTTCTGTGTACTTAATTTCCTTACACTCAGGGCTGCAAAGGGGCTTAACGGGGAGCTCCAACATAACCTGCTCCTGAACAACTTCAGCAAGGTCAAGGATACTTTCGTCGGAGAATTTTATATCAAGTTCCCCCGACTTTATCTGCCCTCCGCTTATCTGGGAAGTCGGCATCAGATCGTAATTAAACTCCCTATCAACCTTATGGCTAAACTTCTTTAAACACCTGCTACAGGTAAGCTCAACCTCTCCCGTAACCCTACCTTTAATCTGATAACCTACGGGCTTTTTCTTTACCTCAAGGTGGAGTTTAAAGGGGGAAGACTTGCTAATTTCCTCAGGGGGGAGCTCCACCAGTGAAGGCTGTATTTCAGTATCAACCTTAATAGGCTCCTTTACTGTAACTTCACTTAAATTGACTTTCCTCTTCATTTCTCACCCAGAAAAAGGTTTAGGACGGTGGATAAAATATGCTATCAGCCAATCTTTGCAATTACTTCAATTTAGTAGTAAGTTTATTCTCCAAATAATTGCTTTTGGAGGAAAAATGAAAAAGGCACTTCTAACGGCTCTAATCGTAGCTTCAGCTTCAACTTCATCAATGGCGGTAGATAAGGTCTTAGCAACAGTTAACGGCAAGAAAATAACGGAAAGCCAGCTCAACAGTGCAATTGACAGTCTGCCCGCTAAATATCAAAGACTTAAGAATAACCCCCAGTTCAGGAAAATGGTCCTTGAGAACATGGTTAAGGAAGAGATCCTCTACCAGGAAGCCCAAAAGGAGGGAATAGAGAAGGACCCGAAAGTTCAAAAGGAGTTGGAACTGGCCAAAAGGAGGATACTGGTTCAGGAACTCATAAGGAAACACGTTAAAGTCCCTAAAGTTAACGTAACGGACGAGGAGGCAAGGGCTTTTTATGAGAAGAATAAAAAGCAGTTTGTAGACCCAAACGGAAAACCAATTCCCTTCCAGTCACTCAAACCTTTCATAGTTCAGTCTCTCAAACAGCAGGAAGAGCAGGAGGCCTTCAGAAAGGCAGTTGAAAAGTACGTTATGGAACTTCAGAAGAAGGGAAAAGTCCAGATAAACGGCAAGTAAGGAGGGAAAATGAAAAGGCTTCTCCTTTACCTCCTTTTGATAGTTATCTTCCCAACCGCTGGTTACTCAAAGGTAGTTGACTTCATAGCTGCAGTTGTAAATGGGGAGCCGGTTCTCTACAGCGAAGTCGTTAAGTTTGCAAAGGAAAACGGAATAAACGACCTGAGAGTTGCAAGGGATAGGCTTATTGAGAAGAAGATCCTCCTAACAGAGGCTAAGAAAAAGGGTTTAAAGGTCTCAGACAGGGAGCTTCAAAGGGCCCTTAAAGACCTTATAGAGAGAAGCGGTTTTAAGAGTGAAAAGGAGTTTGAAGAGGCCCTCAAAAGGGAGGGTCTTACTATTAAAGACGTTAAGGAAAAGCTGAGGGAACAGCTCCTCATCACAAAGTTAATAGCAAAAGAGGTTAAGTCAAAGGTTGAAGTGTCCCCTGTTGAAGTTGAGAAGTACTGCAGGAAAGTGGAGAGTAAACCTGTAAGGGAGGTTTACTACATCTACACAACTTCCCAGGAAAGTGCAGAGAAGGCCCTTTCACTTCTAAAGGAAGGAGTCCCCTTTGAGAAAGTCGCAAGAGAACTGAGCCAGGACAGGGCTACTGCCGAGAGGGGAGGTTACATAGGTAGAGTAACAAGGGGAATGCTGGTAAAACCCCTTGACGAGGCCATCTGGAGCCTTAAGCCAGGTCAGTACAAGCTGGTTAGAACTGATAAGGGCTACTTCATAGTCTTCGTTAAGAGTGAGGAAAGGGGCAAGTGCGACAGGGAGAAGATAAAGCAGGAAATCTACATGAGGAAGTTTCAGAAAGCCCTTAAGGATTACACAGATAGGCTAAAGAGGGAGGCCAGCGTTAAAGTCTACATGTAGTAAACTTTGGCCGACAAAAGCGGGGAGTCTGGGAAATGAAAAACCTTAAGTGGAAAGTAGTTTTCGTTTTAGCAGTTCTCTTAGGCGCCATCTACGTTGCACTAACAAAGCCAATTAACCTCGGACTTGACCTAAAGGGTGGAACCCACTTAGTCCTCCAGATTGATACGGAAAAGGCCCTTGAAACGGAAGTTTTAAATGCAGCAAGGGACATTAAGAAGAGGCTTGAATCTGAAGATATTCCAGTTTTAAACCTAAAGAGGGAAGGGAAAAAGGTTGAGATAGAACTCTTAACAGAGGATTCAGTCAAAAAGGCAGTTGAAATCATAAAAGAAGATTACGGTAACATGTTCAACATAAAAGTTTCGGGTAAGAAGATAGAGCTCTCCCTTAAACCCTCCTACGTATCAAAGGAGGTAGACAGGCTTGCAGAACAGGCCCTTGAGACCATAAGGAACAGGATTGACCAGCTGGGAGTTGCAGAACCTGTAATAGTTAGGAACGGAAAGGATAGGATTATAGTAGAGCTCCCCGGCGTTAAAGACCCAGAAAGGGCCAAAAAGGTAATTGGAAAAGTAGCAAACTTAGAGTTTAAAGAAGTCGTTGACGTAGCAAGGAGCCCCGAAGAACTCGTAGGAAAGCTAGGGGGAACTATCCCTCAAGGGAGCAGTCTCTTAGTAGAGCCATCTCCAACAGGGCCAAAGTTCTGCCTAATAAAGAATGGAAAGAGGGAAGAAGTTAAGGTTTCCTCCCTTGAGGAACTCGTTAAGAAGTTTGGTGGGAGAGTTCCAGAAGATAAACAAGTTTTAATCCAGGAGATAAAGGATAAAAACGGGAAAGTTGTTGGCTACAACTTTTTCATAGTAAAGAGAGAGCCTATACTAACGGGTGCTTACCTTAAAGATGCCTACCCCAGCAGGGATGAACTTGGCATGCCGGCAGTTAGCTTTATCCTTAACTCCGAAGGAGCAAGGATCTTTGAGGAGTACACTGCAAAACACATAGGAACACGCCTTGCAATAGTCCTTGACAATAAAGTGCAGTCAGCTCCCGTGATAAGGAGCCAAATCGGAGCAAGGGGCCAGATTTCCGGCCAGTTCTCCTACCAGGAAGCAAGGGACCTATCAATAGTCTTAAGGGCGGGAGCCCTCCCTGCACCTGTAAAAATTGTTGAAGAAACGACAGTTGGACCGTCACTAGGTAAAGAATCGGTTGAAAAGGGAATAAAGGCGGGAGTGGCAGGTTTAGTAATCGTAATGCTATTCATGATGGTCTACTACAAAACTGCAGGAGTAATTGCAGACGTTGCCCTACTAATGAACGTTATTCTGCTTTGGGCACTTATGGCCTTAATTGGCGCAACCCTTACGCTCCCTGGAATTGCAGGATTCATTTTGACAATTGGTATGGCAGTTGACGCAAACGTAATAATCTTTGAGAGAATTAAAGAAGAATTAAGGAAGGGAAGAAACCTTTTCCCTTCAGTTGAAGCAGGATTTTCAAGGGCTTGGGGAACAATTCTTGACGCAAACGTTACAACCCTAATTGCTGCAGCAGTTCTATTCCAGTTTGGAACCGGACCGATTAAAGGATTTGCAGTTACCCTCTCCTTGGGTATTCTAACCAGTATGTTCACAGCCGTCTTTGTAACGAAAGTCCTCCTTGACTTACTGGTAAGGTACAAACCATCACTACTTAGGATATAGGGAGCTCTGATGAAAAGGAAGTTTGACTTTATCGGAAAGAGGCACCTAGCCTACCTCCTTTCACTCCTTCTGATAGCTGGAAGCTGGTTTTACGGAGCTTTCGTTAAGGGACCTAAGTTTGGAATTGACTTTACCGGAGGAACTCTGGTTGAGGTAAGGATTAACCAGGAAAACGTTAATACAGAAACGATCAGAAACCTACTTAAAGGGAAAGTGGAGGGGGTCTCAGTCCAGAACGTTGAAGGTGAAAGGGCCTTTCTTATAAAAGCTCCCGTTCAGGGAGATCCGAATGAAACAGTTTCAAAGATAAGGAAAACCTTAAAGGAAGAGTTTGACGGAAAGCTAACAGTCCTAAAAGTTGAAATGATAGGTCCAACAATCGGAAAGGAACTCAAAGAAAAGGGAATAATGGCGATAATTTACGCCCTAATAGGAATCCTAATCTACGTAGCATGGAGGTTTGAGCCCATCTTCGCATTTGGAGCAATTTTGGCCCTCGTTCACGACTCACTAGCTACCGTCGGGATCTTCATGAGCGTTGGAAGGGAGTTTAGCCTTCCCGTCATTGCAGCTTTGCTTACAGTTATCGGATACTCCATTAACGACACGATCGTTGTTTACGACAGGATAAGGGAGAACATGAAGGTCCTACTTAGGAGTAGACCCTTTGAGGAGATAGTTAACGATAGTATAAACCAAACCCTCTCAAGGACAGTCATAACATCGTTAACAACGCTGTTCGTTGTCCTATGCCTTTACCTCTTTGGAGGCGGAGTAATAAACGACTTTGCGTTTGTACTCCTTGTAGGAATAATCGTCGGAACCTACTCATCAATCTTTATTGCAAGTTCTATAGTAGTTGACTGGTACAGGTACGTTAAAAAGGAAAAATGAAAATACTCTACAGGTACATTGGAATTGAGGTATTAAAGGCAGTAACTCTAACTACATCCCTCTTCATCTTCATCATTCTGATGGATAGGGCATCATTCATAGCCGAAACGGTTTTAGGTCAGGGAGTAGGCTTCCTTGACTTTCTCAGCGTCCTAATTAAGACAATTCCCTCCTTCTTAGGAATAGTAATTCCCATATCTTTCGTAATCTCCGTCCTCATAATTTTTATACAGATGGGAAGTTCTAACGAACTTGTGGCCTTAAAGTCGTGCGGAATCAGCATTAAAGACATTTCCAAGCCGGTAATAGTTCTCGGTCTCCTCTTCTCACTACTATCGTTCCTATCTCTCATGTTCATTGCGCCAAAGAGCAACGTTGAGGTGAAAAAGGAAATTACTCAACTCCTGAAGAAGAAGATAACGATGAACATAACCCCCAAGAAATTCTCTTCCAACTTCCCGGGAGTTACCTTTTACGTTGAGAAGATCTACCCCGAAAAGGGGTACATCCTTAACTTCATGGTATCAATCCAGAAAAAACTTCAACTGATAACTATATTTGGAGAGAAAGGCGTTCTAAGAACCAAAGGGGACAGCGTTTTCTTAGATATATTTAACGGGAATGCCCAAGTTATAGACTGGAAAAAGCCGGAAGGACTGAAGTTCCTTTCATTTAAGAGTTACACAGTGGAGCTCTACAAGTTCTCAAAAAAGGAGCAGTTTAAAGCGAGAAAGTACAAAACACTCATTCAGCTGATTGAAGACGGAAGTATAGAAAGCAGAGCCGAGATTATAAAGAGACTCTCCCTATCACTTGCCCCCCTAATAGTAGGGCTCCTTGCCTTCTCAGTAGCCGCTTCCCTTCCAAGGGGAGCAGTGGGAACTGGAGTAACTCTCGGACTTCTAATCGTAGTTATTTACTACGTAATTTACACAGTTAGTAAAAAATTGGCAGTTAAAACGGGAGTACCTATCTTAGCCTTCACTCCAGATTTAGTATTTGGACTGATTACAGTCCCACTTTACCTACGAACTATAAAGGAAAAGCTTCAAATAGAGATCGGTGGAAGATGGTAAAAATCCTTGATAAGTACGTTTTTACCGAAAGTCTAAAGTACTTTACCTTGAGTATCCTAACCTTTCTCACCCTATTTGCAGTAATTGACATGGTTAGCAACTTAGAAATTCTCATTAAGTACGGCTTAAAAACGGAAGTTACTTACGTTACCGGCAGGTTTCCCCTTTACTTAGTCAGAGTAATACCGATAGCAGTTTTACTATCTGCAATGATTACCCTCTCAAAGTTTTCCTCAACTAGTGAACTTACAGTTGTAAAAGCACTAGGGATAAGTATTTACAGGTTCACACTTCCCCTAGTACTTTTAGCATCCCTTGCCTCTCTTACCTCTCTACTCCTTCAGGAAAAAGTAGTTCCAGCCGGGCTAAGTAAGGTAAAGGAAGTGGAAGCACTCATGGAGAAAAGGAAGGGAGAGAAAGTTCCTATAAACGGGATTTGGGTAAAGAACGAAAAGAATCAGTACATCTTCTTCTGGAGCTTTAAACCAGCTGAAAAGGAAGGAGAAAGGATAACAGTTTTGAGCGTTAACGGAACAAAGCCTGTAAAGAGAGTTGACGCTTTAAAAGCAAAGTATAGGGGAAATGGTATCTGGAGGTTAAAAGAAGGTTTTGAGAGGGACTTTGAAGAGCTTAAAAGCCAAAAGTTCAAGGAGAAAGACTTGAATTTGCAAATTACCCCGAAGGAGCTCCTACTCTCCTCAACCTTACCTGAAAGTATGGGACTAACCCAACTATTCTTAACCATTAAAAGGCTATCAAGGATAGGTTATGAAACAGATTACCTCAGCCTTGAACTCTACTCAAGACTTTCCCTCTCCCTTCTACCTATCGTTGCAGTCATTATCGGGATTCCCTTTGGGGTTTACAACCCAAGGAACAAAAGAGGATACACTCTCCTGTTCGCAGCTCTCTTAATCGTATCAATGTGGATCGTAATTTCTCTATTCCTAAGCCTTGGAAAGAGCGGAGTTCTTCCACCTTCATACGCAGCATTTGCTCCCCTTTTCATTTTTGGAGCAGTGGGGCTAACACTCCTAGGAAGAGTCGATACTTAAGGGGGGAAAGTGAAGTTCTTCTTTAACAGAGCAAGGAAAGTTCAGGAGATACTGAGGGAAAAGGTAAAACTTGAGCCTCTTAAAAAGGAACCGAAGTTAGTAGGAGGATGCGATTTAACCTTCGTTGACCCCTACAAAAACCCAACCATCGGTATTGGTGCCTTTGTAGTCCTTAGATATCCTGAGATGGAAGTAGTAGAGAAAAGGTACGAAGTTATGAAAGTGGAAATTCCCTACTACCCGGGTTTTTTAGCCTTTAGGGAACTCCCACTTTTAATAAAGACATTCAGAAAACTTAAGAACAGACCACAGCTTGTAGTCGTTGACGGCCACGGAATAGCCCATCCGAGGGGACTTGGAATTGCAGCCCACTTTGGAGTAGTAGAGAAGGTCCCTACAGTAGGCTGTGCAAAGAAGATCCTCTACGGAAAGACAGAGGAGCCTTGCAGGGAGAAAGGGTGCTACACGCCTATACTGGACCCAAAGGATGGAAAAGTTATAGGCTACTCGTTAAGAACTAGAAGTAACGTAAAACCTGTTTACGTCTCAGCCGGAAACCTCATAACTAACGAGGAAGCCCGAGACTGGGTTCTAAGGCTCTCAACGAAGTACAGACTTCCAGAACCGACAAGGCTCGCCCACAACTACCTCCAGGAAGTAAGAAAAGGTATAATCTCTGAAAACTTTACAGACCGGAGGGAAAAGGATGGCAGTTGAGAGAACTCTCGTTATCATCAAACCAGACGCAGTTAAGAAAAATGCAGTGGGAGATATCATTAGGATTCTACAAGAAAATGACCTCAAACTCCTTGCAATCAAAATGGTCCACCTTTCAAAGGAGCAGGCAAAGAGATTCTACATAGTTCACAAGGACAGACCCTTCTACGACGAGCTTACAGACTTTATGTCATCAGGTCCTTGTGTCCCTATGGTATTTGAAGGAGAAAACGCTATCTCAAGGGTAAGGGAAATCATCGGTGCAACAGACCCTGCAAAGGCCGCCGAAGGGACAATTAGGAGGAAGTACGGAACCGACGTTGGAAGGAACGCCATTCACGCTTCAGACTCTCCTGAGTCTGCAGCTTACGAGATTCCGTTCTTCTTCAATCAGCTTGAAATTCACCAGCAGTAAAGGGGGAAACTCTCCCCCCTTCCTCTAAACCAAAAGGGGAGACTTTATGGAGGACAGTTTTAGTATCCTAGGCCTTGATAGGGATATCTGCGAAGAAGCCGTAAGTGAAGGAAAGGAACAGGAAATTAAGCACTTCGTCTTTGAAGACCTCCTTGACACCCACGAAAAATTAATCTGCTACAGTAAAGACTTAACAGACTTCTCAGTCTACTCTTACATCCTCAGGAAAGAGAAGTTTTCCCTATTTTCCCGCCAGGAAGAGAGAGAACTCGGCTGTTACTTAGGATACAGGGGAGGTTCACTTTACACCTTTGAGGACTTTAACTTCAAGATAAACTCCCTTGATGAGTTCACCCTCCTAACCGAAGCAGTTGAGGTTACATCCGGAATCAGCTTCTACTTTGAACTGTGCAACCTCTGCCAGCTACCGGAGGATCTAAAGGGGGAACTTGAGGTAATCCTTACTCTTTACGGAAAAGAGATAAAGAAACTTGCACCTTTAACCAAGCTGGACCAGATAGCAGATGAAAACAGGGAGCTCCTCAAACTGGCAGTAAAGGGAAACGAAAAGGCCATTGAGAAGCTAGAAAGGGAAGTCGGAGAGGAAGAAACCCGTAGGCTGTTATCCGAGCTTAAAGGCCATCCAGAAGAACTGCTTGATACCTGCGTACTTCCTTCTTTAAATCAATACTTTATAGTCGGTATAGTAACTTCGGTTAAAAAAGTTCAGTTTAGAGGTAGAGAACTCCTAGCGATTGACCTCTTTTCAGAGGAGCTTGAGTTTACGGTTCTAACGAACCAAGTAGTAGACGTTACTGAAGGAGACAGGGTTTCAGTCAATGGTAAAATGTTTGCAGTTGCCGTAGTCTAGGAGGGAACCGTGAAAATAGGAAGGTTTAAGTACGGAGAAAGGACTATCTTTGGGATCATTAAAGGGAGGGAAATAGTCCCAGTTAAGGAAACAAGGGTTTCAGATCTGATGGAGAGTATAACTCCAACAGACGAGGTAATTCCAATAAGGGAAACAAAGTTCTTATCACCTACAAGGCCTTCAAAGATCGTTGCGGTCGGTCTTAACTATAAGGCCCACGCCGAAGAGATGGGTAAACCTCTACCTGAAGAACCTCTCCTATTCCTCAAACCCTCAACGGCAGTTATAGCAAATAAGATGAGGATAGTCCTACCTAGCATGTCAAACAGGGTTGACTACGAAGGTGAACTTGCAGTGGTAATAGGGAAAAAGTGCAGGAAGGTTACCCCTGAGGAAGCAAAGGAGTACATCCTCGGTTACTCCTGTTTTAACGACGTTACGGCAAGGGACCTTCAGCAGAAAGACGTTCAGTACACAAGGGCAAAATCCTTTGATACGTTTGCCCCTTACGGTCCGTGGATTGCTACAGATATTGACCCGATAGGATTAAAAATTACAACTAAGGTAAATGGAGAGGTAAGACAGGAAGGGAACACCGAGGATATGATCTTCTCACCTTTTGAACTAGTTTCCTTCATATCCCAAGTAATGACCCTCCTTCCAGGAGACGTAATAGCAACGGGGACCCCTCCTGGAGTAGGCCCCCTAAACGAAGGAGATAGGGTAGAGGTGGATATAGAAGGTATTGGAACGCTTATTAACTATACGGTCAAGGAGAGTTAGCCTTTAAGGGAGTAGAACCTTCCTTTCTCCTTAACGTAATCTATAAACTTTTTATAGGTTTCGTGGTTGCTGAGGGTCTTTGAGTTTCCTATGGCTATCAGTTTTCTCCTTGGCCTGGTTATTGCTACATTCAACCTCCTTAAATCCCTAAGGAAGCCTATCTCTCCTTCATCGTTTGAACGAACGAAACTAATAATGATTGCCTCCTTTTCCCTACCCTGGAAGCCATCAACTGAGTTTACTTCAACTTTTAACTCCTTCTCTATGAGGAGCTGTTTTATGAGCTTAACCTGGGCAGCGTAGGGAGTAATGATTCCTATATCCTTCCTATCAAGCCCCATCCTGTGAAGGAGGTGTGCAATCTCAACCGAAAGCTTTGCCTCTTCATAGTTTTCGTAGGAAGTTGAACCTTTAGGCTGGAACTCGTAAGCGTTTATGTTTGAAGTATCAACAAAGGCAAGTGGTAGCTCAGGATCAAGGATCTCTTTAAACTTTTCAGGCTCACTTACGCCTAAATCTTTCAAGGTATGGTTCTTAACTTCAGGGGCGGCAATCAACTTACCTTCGTAGAATTCCCTACTTGGAAACTCCATAATTTTCTCATTCATCCTGTACTGAACAGTGAGCATCGTTGAGAGGTCCCTATGTTTCTCTATCAACCTCTCAAAAAGGGTCCTCTCAAGCTCCTTTGCCTCCTCGCTCATAACAGTAGGGGGAAGTTGCTTGTGATCACCTGCAATGTAGAACTTATCGGCCCTCATGATCGGAATAAGGGTTGAAGGTTCAACCTGCTGGCTTCCTTCGTCTATAACTGCAACGTCAAAGTGGAAGCCTTCAAGGAGCTCCGACTTAACCATTGAGTTCGTTGATACAACAACGTCAGCGTCAGCAATAATCTCCCTGTAGATAATAGATTCCATCTCCTTAAGGGCCTTTATCCTTACATCAATTTCGTAGTTGGCTAAAATCCAGTTTGCCATGGAGCGCACAACTTTCTTAGGAACACCCCTAAAGCCCTTTCCCTTCCTTCCGAAGTAAACTATCTCCTCGTCGCTCATTCCTCTCCTGAGGGAAGGTGTAGGTTTCGTAAACTGATCTCTCTTCTCTATAAGTTCTTTAACTCTCTCCCAACCCTCTTTCACTTTTGAGCTCTTTTCGTGCTCCTCAAAGAGAGCATAAATTGAGAACTTCTCAAGCTCCTCAAGAACCCTTGCAGGGTGACCTATTCTAACCAGTTTAAGTTCAGGGTACTTTGATAGGTTAAGGAGGATATTATCTGCAGCAATGTTTGAATCTGCAGTCGCAAGAACCTTCTTTCCCTCCTTTACAAGTTGAACGATTAACTCAGTTACAGTACTCGTCTTCCCAGTTCCGGGAGGACCGTGAACTAAGAAGAAGTCTGGAGCTCCAAGGGCTAGTGAAACAGCCCTTTTCTGGGTTTCGTTCAGCCTTGAGTCAAAGGGCTCAAATTTAACAGCTTCAGTAACAGCTTTTGGTTCCTCTAAACCAACTATTACGTTCCTAATCTCCCTCTGCCTTCCAACGGCGTGGCGGAGCTCCTCTAGGTTTTCCTCCATCCTCTTAAAGGTTACATCGTTAACGTAAAGGTCAACACGAACGCCCTTCTTATAAACCCAGTTTGGAGGACGGTTGTCAAAGGCAACGGTAATCGTCTTTTCCGTTATCCTCACAACAGTTCCAAGGAGGTCGCTCTTTAGGGGATTTCCCTTACTTACAAGGACAACATCCCCGGTTGATATCTCAGTTTCTATAGGCTTTTCCCTCCAGAACCTTACAAGGTGGAGGTGGAACTTAGTTCCAGCTTTACTTCCCTTAAGGTCAAGGATTGCCCTTCCAAGGAGCTCCCTTTCCCTACCCGATAACCTCCTTATTTCCTCTTCCTGAAACTCAATCTCAGAGAGCCTTTCAAGGTCAATCAGGTACTTAAACTTCTCAACGTAGTTGTGAACAGTTTTAATCTCCCTTTCCTCTTCAGGAGAGGGCTGGAGCTCAGGGTAAACTCCGCTCAAGGAGTCGTCCTTAAGGTAAATCAAAGTCTTACCGTTGGCAACAAAGACTTCCTTAAGGTCATGCTTCCTAAGACCAAGGTGACGGAGCTCCCTATAAAGCTTCTTTCCATCGTAAATACCATCAAGGAGAATCGGCATATCAACCTCTCAATCTCAAAATTAATTCTAGAAAAATGAAAGTCATAATTTTAGACCTACTTCCAAAAGGGGCAAGGAGTTAAATTTCTCAGAGACTCAGAAGTCAACAACTTTAACTAATGTAAAATCCTTACCTTCTAGAACTCGATAGGAAATTTCATCTGGAGGAGACGTTGAAAGTACACATAGTTGGTATTGGCGGAATTGGAATGTCAGGAATTGCCCTAATTTTAAAGGATAGAGGATTTGATGTTCAAGGTTCTGATATAAAAGAAGGAATAATGGTGAAAAAACTTAGGGATAAAGGAATAAGAGTTTTTATAGGCCACAGAACCGAAAATGTTGAAGGAGCAGACGTCTTAATCCACTCATCGGCAGTTAGGGAGAATAACCCTGAGATAAAAGAGGCTAAAAGAAGAGGTATACCAGTAATCCCACGCTCAGACGTCCTTGCCGACATAATGAAGTTAACGGAAAGCATAGCAGTTGCAGGAACTCACGGGAAAACAACGACAAGCTCTATGATCTCAAGGATACTTCACGGAGCAGGTTTAAAGCCAACAATCTTAGTTGGAGGAAGCCTTTCTTTCTTAGGCGGATACAACGCCGTTCAGGGAGAGGGAAAGTGGCTGGTTGCAGAGGCTGACGAGAGCGACGGAACATTTTTAAAGCTCAACCCAACACTATCGGTAATAACGAACATTGATGCCGATCACCTAGACTACTACGGAAGTCTAGAAAACATAAAGGAAGCCTTTTTAGAGTTTGCAAACAGGACCTCTTTCTACGGAAAACTCTTTGCATGTATAGACTGCGAAAATACACGGGACATTTACCGGAAAGTCTACAAGAGGAAAAACAGCTTCGGCCTTTCAAAAGATGCAGACTTTCAGGCTAAGGATATTACTCCTTTAGGTCTTGGAACTGTATTTGAAGTCCTTTACAGGGAGAAGAAACTGGGCAGGGTAAAGTTAAACGTTCCGGGCAAGCACAACGTCGTCAACGCCCTTGGAGCAGTGGCCGTTTCCCTTGAAGTAGGAATTCCTTTTAACGAAATAGCCCAGGGTCTTGAAGAGTTTAGGAACGCAAAGAGAAGAATGGAACTTAAAGGAAGTTACAATGGAATTACCTTCTTTGACGACTACGGACACCATCCCACCGAGATTGAGGCATCCTACAGGGCAATTAAAGAAGCCTTTCCAGATAGGAGAATAGTTATCCTCTTTCAGCCCCACAGATACACAAGAACTGCCGCTCTGTGGAAGGAGTTCGTAAGGGTTCTCAAAGGAATAGATAACCTCTATATTTGCGATATATACCCTGCAGGAGAGAGGCCAATTGAGGGAATAACGGCAGAGAAGCTGGCCAAGGAGGTTGGAGCTTCCTACTGCGGAAGCTTAAAAGAAGCGGTAGAGGTATTAAAGAGGGAACTCTTACCAGGAGACGTTCTCCTTACTTTGGGAGCAGGAGACGTAACAAACTTCTTTAAACTCTATACAGGAGAAGGAATTGAATAAAAGGGTATTCCTCTTTGACGGAACAGGAATGGCCTATAGGGCCTTTTACGCAATAAGGGACCTTTCAACCAGTAAAGGTTTCCCAACGAACGCAATATTTGGATTTATAAGGATTTTCCTAAAGCTACTTAAGGACTATAAACCTGAGTACGCAGCCGTCGTCTTTGACGTTGGCAAGAAGACCTTTAGAAATGAAATCTTAAAGAGTTACAAGGCAAACAGGAAACCGACTCCCGATGCATTTAAAGTGCAACTTCCCTACATAAAGAAGTTCCTGAAGTGTCTAGGGATAAAGGTTTTGGAGGTTGAAGGTTACGAAGCAGACGACGTAATTGCTACTCTAGCTGATAAGCTCTCAAAGGAAGGCTTTGAGGTCTTCATAGTCACGTCCGACAAGGATATGAGACAGCTAATTGGAGAGAACGTAAAGGTCATCTCAATCTCACACAGGGGAAGTCAGAAACTCTACGACCTTGAAAAGTTCAAAGAGGAGTATGGAATTGAACCTTGGCAAATTCCTGAGGTCTTCGGCCTATCAGGAGATCAGATTGACAACATACCGGGAGTTCCAGGAATTGGGGAAAAAACTGCCGTAAAACTAATTCGGGAATTCGGAAACCTTGAAGAGCTCTACAAAAACCTTGAAAAGCTCACTCCAAAGAGAAGGGAAACTTTAAAAAAGTTCAAAGAACAGGCATTTCTCAGCAGAGAGCTCGCAAAAGTTAAGAAAGACGTTCCAGTAGAGATTTCTCCAGAGGAGTTAAAGGTTAAACCACCAGACGGTAAGTGCCTATCGGAGCTCTTAACTGAACTTGAAATGAGAAGTACTGCAAAGGAGCTAAAGAAAATTTTCCCAAATTTAGAACTAAAGGGAAGCGAAATTGAGAAGGGGAAAGAGAAAGACCTAACTGAGATCTTAAAGTTACTCGCACCTGAAGACCTCTTCTCTCAGCCGGCCGGAGGACTAATAGTAAGAGGAGATGAGGCCATACTCTCTGCCGGGAAATACTTTACGGTAATTCCGCTGAAAGAAGTCCTATCCAAACTAAAAGGACGGGGAAAAGTAAAACTCTACACCTTCAACTTAAAGGAGATCTACCACAAGTGCGGGGAGATGAGGGAGCTCCCCCTCTTTGACATATCACTGGGATACTATTTACTGAACCCTCTTTTAAAGGACTACTCTCCGGAGAACTTACTGAAGGAGCACCTAAAAAGTGCCGAACTTCCACCTTTAAAGGAGATTTCCCACCACGTAATCTCCCTCGGCCAGAGTACAGAGGAAAAGCTTAAGAAGGAGGGACTCTACAAACTCTACAGGGAGATTGAAGAACCCCTGTCCTACGTCCTATACAGAATGGAGAAGAGGGGTGTCCTCTTTGATAGGGAGTACCTTGAAACCTTTGGAAAGGAACTTAGGGAGGAAGCAGAAAAAATAGAGAAGGAGATATACCAAATAGCCGGAGAAGCCTTTAACCTTAACTCACCAAAGCAGCTTGCTAAAATCCTGTTTGAAAAGTTGGGGCTCAAACCTTTAAAGAGGACAAAATCAGGCTACTCAACGGACGTTGAAACATTAACAACTTTAGCCTTAGAAGGTCACAGAATAGCCCAGCTCCTCCTTATCTACAGAAAGTTAACTAAAATTGAAGGAACTTTTGTAAAGGGAATACTAAAGTACGTTGACAGTCAAGGGAGAGTTCATACAAAGTTCCTTCAAACGGCAACTGCAACTGGAAGGCTCTCCTCAGCAGAACCTAACCTACAAAACCTTCCAGTTTCAGACGAGATATCAAAGAAGGTAAGGCATGCAGTAATTTCCCCAGAAGGTTATAAGCTGGTCTGGGCAGACTACTCCCAGGTTGAACTAAGGATACTGGCCCACCTTTCAGGGGATGAAAGGTTAATAGATGCCTTCAGAAAAGGAGAAGACATACACTCTGAAACCGCAAAACACCTCTTTGAGGTTAAAGAGATTGACGAGAGGATGAGGAGAGTTGCAAAGACGGTTAACTTCGGAATCATATACGGAATGAGCCCTCACGGACTTTCAGAGAGGCTTGGAATTCCACTTAAAGAGGCTGAAGAGTTTATAGAGAAGTACTTTAAAAACTTCCCAAAGGTTAAGGAGTTTATAGACTCTACCCTTGATGAAGCTTACAGGAAAGGCTTTGTAACAACGCTCTTTGGAAGGAAAAGGCCCCTTCCGGAACTGAAAGATAGGAACTACCACGTAAGGAGTTTCGGGGAAAGGGCTGCAGTTAATGCAGTAATACAGGGAACTGCAGCAGACGTAATGAAACTGGCGATGATTAAACTTGATAGGGAACTTCAAAACACAGACTCCTTTATGGTCCTCCAGGTTCACGATGAAATAGTTGTTGAAACCCCCCAGGAAAAGGAAGAGGAAACTAAAAGGCTAGTAAGGGAGGTAATGGAAGGGGTAGTGAAGCTCTCTGTTCCCCTAAGTGTAAGCGTTGAATCAGGAAACAGGTGGGAGTAGTTAAAAAAGAGCGTAAACTGCCTCTTTTAAAGTTCTGAAACTCCTATCAACTACCTCTATTCCCAGCTGATTCAGGGCCGACTTTACCAGCGGCTTTACAGAAGGGAATACTACCTTCTTTACACCAAGGGAGAGAAGGAACTGAGCGACCTCTGAGCGGGAAGAAGCAGGGTTTTCAAAGAAATCTACTTTTACTCCTTCTTCACTCAAGGTTAAGATTGCCAAGTAGGGAGCTCCTTCAAAGGTACTTAAGACTTCAACATCTGGTCCTTCAGCACTTTTAACTGGAAGGGCAATTTTCATCAAAACCTCCTATAATTTAACTTATGGAATTTAAAAGGTGGAAAAACTTAGGGGAAATTCTACCCCAGGAAGTTGAAGAGTTCATAGGCTCCTTTGGAAAAAAGGAAGAGATACTAACAGAGATTGAAGAGTACGCAAAAAGGGAGAAGGTTCCAATTCTCCTTCCTTCAAGCGCTCAACTTCTAAGGCTGTTAGTTTCAACGCTAAAGCCCAAAAAAGTTCTTGAGATAGGAACGGGAATAGGATACAGCACGTTAAACATCTACTTTGCAAATAGGTCCTCTCAGATAACAACAGTTGACTCCAACAGGAAAAGGCTTGAAGTAGCAAGAAGTTTCTTTAAAAGAGTCAAAGCACCCATAAAAGTTGTTGAGTCGGACGGCTTTGACTTCATAAGGGAAGAACTATCAGAAGGCCGGAAGTACAACTTTATCTTCATTGACAGCACGAAGGGAGAGTACCCCTTCTTCAACTATAAAGTCCAGGCTCTACTAGAGCCTGGAGGGGTGGTGGTATTTGATAACGTCCTCTTCAGGGGATACGTTGCAGGAAGGAAATATGAAAGAAGGTACGAAAGGTCGGTAGTCCTCCTTAAGCTCTTCTTAAATCAGGTGAAAGAGTATCCAAACTTCAGAAGCTACCTAATCGGAGTGGGAGACGGCCTTTTAGTAATTGAAAATCTGGTGTATAATGGAGACGGAGGTTCCGAGCCTGGCTTCCTAAGGGACTAAAGTCCTATGGGGCCAGGCCGACAGGGTACGTCTGGAAACGGACGTGCCTCCCGAGCTTGGAAAGGAACCTCTCTTTGAAAGGGGTCAGTCCCAAGCTCGGGGCTGGCCCCTTTTGGTTTATTGGAGCACTTTTTGAGCGGGCCCGACCACGCACCTCCCCAAACGCCCGTCGGGCCCTCCCTATCAGGAGGTGAGAGATGAGGCTGATTTTCCTTCTAATTATAACTCTTCTCCTTAACTTACCTGCTTTTGGAGAGGAACTCTTTATCTCTTCTGCAATGGGAGCTAAAGAGCTAATTTCTGAAGTTAGAAAAGAGTTTGAGAAAAAGACGGGCCACAGGTTAATTTTCAACTTTTCATCCTCAGGCAAACTTGCAAGTCAAATTGAGGCTGGAGCCCCGGCCGACGTTTACATATCGGCCTCTAAAGAGTGGATGGACTACCTAATTAAAAAGGGGCTCATAGAGAAGGGGAGCTCCCAACCCTTTGCCAAAACATCGTTAGTTCTTGTAACACCAAAGAACTCCAAACTGTCATCACTAGAGGAAGCAGGGAGAATAGCAGTCGGGGATAGGCTCGCTCCTGTAGGAAAGTACACTTTAGAGACCCTAAAAAAACTCGGCCTCTACGAAAAGTTAAAGGGAAAACTCATCTTCGCTCCAACTGTAAGGCAAATTACTATCTGGACAGTAACAGGAAACGTAGATGCAGGAATCATTTTCTACTCAGACTATTTAAAGTTTAAAAACAAACTGAGGCTTTTAAAAACCTTTCCTGATAACCTACACAGTCCAATAATGTTCTACGTTGGAGTAGTAAGCTCCTCAAAAAAGGGTGAACTCGCCAAGGAATTCGTTCAGTTTCTCCTATCTCAAGACGAAAGAGAGCTTAGAAAGTTTGGTTTCTTAAAAGTTAACGGGAGCAAATAGATGCTAGACCCGCAAGCTCTCTTTTCAATTAAACTCTCACTTAAGGTTGCTAGCGTATCAGTTATAATGATTTTTATACTCGGACTTCCACTTTCATACGCCCTTGCAAAGAAGGACTTCCCTTTAAAAAACTTAGTTGACACACTTATAACCCTTCCCCTAGTATTCCCTCCGGTAGTAACAGGATACCTTCTCCTTCTAATTCTTGGGAGAAACGGCCCCGTAGGTTCCGTTCTATATAAGCTCTTTAATACGGGAATAGTCTTCACGTGGTACGGAGCCGTCGTTGCCTCATTTGTTGCCGGCTTCCCCCTCTTTGTAAAGAGTTCCAAAGCCGCAATTGAATCTGTTGACGAAAACTTAATAAAGGTTTCCTACACACTTGGTAAAAGCGAGCTCTACACATTCTTTAAAGTTGTTTTACCTTTAGCAAAAAGTGGCATAATCGCCGGGCTTGTCCTTTCCTTTGCAAGGGCTTTAGGGGAGTTTGGAGCAACTTTGATGCTTGCAGGTAATATCCCATTTAAAACAAACACGATTCCCCTAGAGATATACAGCGCTGTTTCAGGAGGAGACTTTGATAGGGCAAATATCCTAACTGCCGTTTCAGCAGGGATCTCAATTGTGATCATCTATCTAATTAACAGGCTCTCCCAGGAGGAAAAGAGATGGTAATCTTTACAGAAAGTGAAATTGATAAACTCATTGAAGAGGACGTTCCCTACTTTGACTTAACAACCTATTTACTGGATATTGGAGATAAAGAGAGAACTATAAGCTTTTCAGCAAGACACGAAATAGTAGTCTGTGCAACGGAGGAGTGTAAAAGGATTTTTGACAGGTTTAACTTAAAGGTCCTTAAATTTACCCCCAGCGGAACTCAAGTTCCTCCCAAGGAAGTATTCCTTAAAGCAAAAGGTAAAGCTGAAGCAATACATAAAGTATGGAAGGTAACTCAGAACCTTCTTGAGTACGGCTCCGGAATAGCAACGAGAACGAGGAACTTAGTTAACCTTGCTAAAAGCGTAAATCCAGACGTAGAAATCGTTACAACGAGGAAAACACTTCCCCTTTCAAAGAAAATCTGTATAAAGGGTATCCTGGCCGGTGGAGCTCTCCCCCACCGTTTAGGTCTATCTGAGACTGTACTAATCTTTGAACAACACTTAAAGTTCCTGGGAGGATTGGAGGAGCTCTTAAAGAAACTACCCTCTTTAAAGAGGAGAGCTCCTGAGAAAAAGGTCACAGTAGAAGTTAACTCAGTTGAAGAAGCCTTTTTAGCGCTGAAGGCCGGCGCCGATGTAGTTCAGATTGATAAGTTCTCACCGGAAGAGGTTAAAAAGGTTGTTGAGTTTAAGGAAAGGAATTTCCCTTCTGCAAAAGTAGCAGCTGCCGGAGGGATAAATGAGAGTAACATTAAAACCTACGCCTCTACAGGAGTAGACATAATAGTCTTAACCTGTGCTTACTTTGGAAAACCTGCAGACATAAAGGTACAGATAGAGCCATGCTGAAAGTATCTGTAAGGAAAGAATTTAAGAGCTTTTCTTTAGATGTGAACTTTAAATCTGAGTTTCAGGTAACTGCCCTCTTCGCTCCTTCTGGCTCAGGAAAGAGCCTTACCCTCCAAGCAGTTGCAGGCCTAATAGAGCCTGATAGCGGAAGGATTGAAGTTAACGGGAAGCTCCTCTTTGACTCAGAAAGGAGAGTTAACCTCCTTCCCCAGGAAAGGAAGGTTGGCTACCTATTTCAAGAGTATGCCCTTTTCCCACACATGACTGTACACCAAAACGTTACTTACGGAGCAAAGGATAGAAGAAGGGTTGAGGAACTTCTAAAAACCCTCAAGATAGAAAACCTAAAGGACAAGTACCCTAAACAGATTTCCGGTGGACAGAAGCAGAGGGTAGCCCTTGCAAGGGCCCTTGCAAGCCAACCTGAAATTTTGCTACTTGATGAACCCTTCTCAGCCCTTGATAGGAACTTAAAGGAGGAGCTCTGGAAGGAACTAAAGGGGATATTAGAGATTTACAGAATACCTACCATCTTGGTAACCCACGACCCTGAAGAGCTCTTTGAGCTAGCAGAGTGGATAGTTGTTATGAACAATGGAAAGGTCATTCAGGAAGGAGAACCGAACGAGGTTTTCTTCAACCCAGAATCTGTGGAAACTGCAAAACTACTCGGCCACAGGAGCTTCGTTGAAGGTACAGTAAAGGAAGTTGGGAAGTTTACAGCTGTAGAGCTCCCTTCAGGAAGAGTTCTAAAGTGTAGAAAGGGAAACTTTAAAGTTGGGGAGAAAGTGTACGTCTCAATACTTCCCAACTCACTCGCCCTCTCCCTTGCCGATGAAACGAACAGGATTGAAATGGTCGTTAAGAGGGTTGAAAAGGGAAGGGAAATCAGCAGGGTTTACGCCACCTTTGAGGGGAAAGAGGTAGAGCTCCACATTCCATCTTCCCTATCTCCGAACTTCCTACTTCAGGAAGGAAGGGAAAGTACTTTCTACCTTTCAGCCCATCACTTACCAGTAATAGGGAGGAAGAATGAAGAGGAAAGTTAAGGTTGAAGACGCCATTGGAACGGTTTTAGTCCACGACATCACAGAAGTTAACCCAGAAAAAGGGATTAAAGGAAGGGCCTTTAAGAAGGGACACATAATAAGGGAAGAGGACGTTGAGAAGCTTAAGAACCTCGGAAAGGAGTACGTCTACGTCTTAGAGCTTGGGGAGGATGAAGTACACGAAGACGAAGCTGCAAAAGTCCTCGCCGATGCACTTATGGGAGAGAACCTCTATCGGGATGAAGAGCCTAAGGAAGGGAAGATAGTCATTTACTCAAAGGTCTTTGGAGTCGTAAAGGTAGATACTGAAAAGCTACTAAAGTTCAACATGGTAGGTGAGCCTTCGTGTCCAACTATCCACACAAACATGTGGGTCAAACCCGGTCAGAAAGTCGCTGCAGTAAGGATTATCTCGCTCACAGCTCCAAAGGAACAGATAGAGAAGGCAGTAGAAATTGCAAAGGGCGGGATAATTAGGGTTATCCCTTTTACACAAAAAAGAGCAGGAATGATAATAACCGGAAATGAAGTTTACTATGGGAGAATCAAGGATAAGTTCTACGAAAAACTTAGACCTAAACTGGAGTTCTTCAAGTGTGAAGTCGCAGAGAAAGTAATTCTTCCAGACGATGAGGAGAAAATAAGGGAAAAGATAGAGGAATTCAGCAAGAAGTACGACATTGTGGTCCTTACAGGCGGAACATCGGTTGACCCCGATGACGTTACCTACAGGGCCATAAAAAAAGCAGGAGCGGAGAACTTCATAAGGGGTAATCCTATCCAGCCTGGAAATATGCTTACAATGGGGTGGATAAAAGGAAAACCTATAGTTGCAGTCCCGGCAGCAGCCCTCTTCTTCAAAGCAACATCCTTTGACATCTGGCTCCCAAGGCTCCTGGTAGGAGACGTCATAACGAAGGAAGAAGTCGCTTCTAAGGGACACGGAGGGCTCTGTCACAGCTGTCCAGTCTGCGTTTTCCCAATATGTCCATTTGGAAGGTCATAGTTGGAGGAGAAAGTGAAGGTAAAGAGAGAGGAAGCAAAAGGGATAATAAACGGAAGGGTAAAAGTTACTGGAACTGAAACTAAAGTCCTTGACGAAGCCTACGGTAGAGTAATAGCCCAGGACGTAGTATCTCCGGTTGATATCCCCGACCAGGATAAGTCTGCAATAGATGGTTTTGCCTTTAATACAGCTTCACTAACGGAACTCCCTGCAAGGTTAAAGGTAGTAGGTGAAATTCCGGCAGGAAGCCAAAAGAAGTTTTCCCTTAAACGTGGAGAAGCTGCATTCGTTATGACCGGGGGAGTCATTCCCGAAGGGAGTAATGCTGCCGTCAGAATTGAGGACGTCAAGGTTGAGGGAGATGAATTAGTAATCGACTTTCCGGTTAAAGAGGGTAACCTCGTAAACTTTAGAGGAAGCGAAATAAGGAAGGGAGAAAGGGTAATTAAAAGAGGAGAGCTCTTAGACTACCGGAAAGTAGGCCTCCTTGCCCACCTTGGAGTTTACAGGATAAAAGTATTTCAGAGAGTAAAAGTAGGAATAGTAACGACAGGAACAGAAGTACTTGAACCTGAAGAACCTTTTAGAAAAGGAGCCGTAAGGAATACTAACTTTTACACCTTGAAAGGCCTCCTCGAGTCTTTAGGAGCAGAAGTCGTATACGTTGGAAAGGGAAAGGATAACGTTGAAGAGTTAAAAGAGCTCATAGCCCAGTCCCTCTCAACCTGCGACTTTACCGTTACTACAGGGGGAATCTCTAAGGGAAAGTATGACCTCGTAAGGGAAGTTATAAGAGAACTTGGAGTAGAAATCCTCTTTACACAGACGGACATCAGGCCGGGAAGACCCCTAACTTTTGGAGTGAAGGGAGATAAGCTCTTCTTCGGCCTTCCAGGTTACCCGGCTGCCTGTTTAGTCAACGCCCTTGAGTTTTTAGTACCGGCAGTTAAGAAAGCTATGGGAATTAAGGAATTTCAGAACAGGTACGTTACGGCAGTAGCCGGAGATAAGTTAAAATCAAGGAAGGGAAGGGTTGATTTTGTAAGAGTTAAACTCTCATCTGAGGAAGGAGTCCTAAAAGTTTACCCCGAGAGTAACCAGCAAACCAGCAACTTTCTAACAGTGGTAAAATGCCAGGGACTTGCAGTAATCGGCAGAGAAAGGGAAAACGTTGAAAAAGGTGAAACAGTTGAAGTCCTCCTCTTCAACAACCCTTTCCAGGAAAATACATATTCAGTATAGGATAAATCTCTTTGATAAAGCGATTTTTATTTTTTTAAAAGCTTGACATGGAATTAAGTTTTTTTGTAATATCCGAAGGTACAGCTCTAACAGAGAGGGTTAAACGTGGGGATAGGAAAGAGAACCTTAGCTCTGGGACTGGGAATAGGACTCCTCTCAACCAGCGGTTCGCTGGCCGCACTTAAACTACCCGGATATGAGGGAGAGGTAAAAACTCAGATAGAGTTTCGCCAGGACGTTTACGACAAGGATTCTATCCCCTTTGATAACTACCTAAAGCTTGACATAAGGGACTTAAAGGGCAACAGTGAACTCCACTTCTACGGAAAGCTATGGAAGGACCTAGGGTACGGAAATGACTGGGACGTAGACCTTTACCAGGTGTACGTTGACGTTCCCCTGAAGAAGGACAGGAGCTCTCTCCTTTCAATAGGTCGTCAGTTCATATCCGAAGGTTTTGAAACCTACATAGCAGATTCAATTAAGTACTCCCACAGGTTGAACAAAGACTTTAAGTACGTCTTCTACATCGGCAAACCGAGGTGGTTTGAGCCGGGAGTTAAGAGCGGAGACGACTTCTTAACCGGTATTAAGTTTGAATATAAAAACTACTTCTTCGGGTTTGAACACTTAAGGGACGACGGGAAAGTTAAAAAGACTGCCGTTTCAATTGGAAACTACTCCTACCTAACAAAGAAGCTGGTACAGTTCAGCAGACTTGAGTTTGACTTAGCCCACGGGGAGTTCCTGAACGGAAATCTCGGTTTTAACTATTTTCCAAACAGGAAGTTAAGGTTAACAACAGAGGTTGAGTACTACGACGGTTCCTACTACTACGACGGAAGGATTGAAGACCCGATATTCTCAAACTTCTCCTCTCAAGGGAGGGAGCTCCGCTTTACCCAGAGCGCCTACTACGAACTTAACAAAGTCTGGTCACTGTTTGGTTCATACACAGGAACCGACATTCAGAAAAACGGAAAGGACAACGGCCACCTTATTAAAGTTGGAGCTATAAGGGATACATGGTTCTCTGAAGGCCTTAGGACCTACGGAGCTCTCCTCTATCAGAACAGCTGGATAGGAATCTTAAGGGGAGTTGAGCTTGGGTTTACAAAGTATCTCTGCGAGAAGCTCTCCCTTTCAGGAAGGGTTGACGTAGCCCGCTACGACAAAGTCACCTACGGGAAGCAGTGGGCAAACTCCTACTACCTAAAGGGAACCTATCAAGCAACGGAATTCTCAAACTTTGAATTCGGTATTGACTACAGGAAAAACGAGGACTTTGACAGGGACTTAAGGCTAATTTTAAGGTACAACCTCCTCTTCTGGGGCGGAGAGGAAAAAAGGGTAGAGGATAAGAAATGAGGAAGGAACTACTCCTTATTGCAATAGCTTTAACGGTTTCCTCCTGCGTAAACGAGGGAAAAGTTGACTACAAGAAGGAGCTCGGAGCTACAGCTAGGTTCCACCATAAGGATCACAGGTCCTTTATAGACAGGAACGGCTGTATTCCTTGCCACAAAATGAACGTTGAAATGAGCTGGGCAGATATAGAAGCGGCCGAAAAAGGCTCAAAAAAAGTGATAATGCCCTCAAAGGTTACGTGTCACTACTGCCACAACAATCCTGGAAAATCTCCCGCTCCAAATGCACCAACAAAATGTTACCTGTGCCACTTTAACATGAAGGAAATTGAGCCGGCAGATCACAAAACCGGAGATTGGCTCAAAACCCACAAGTTCGCCTATGAAGCAAAAGCTGAAAAGTGTGACGAATGTCACAGGCAGAAGTTCTGTATAGACTGCCACACAAGAAGGGACACTGTTCAACATATGGTCCACCCGAGGAACTACGAGTACACCCACAGCATAGAAGCAGCTGCAGATCCTGCAAAGTGTAGTAGGTGCCACAGGCCAACATTTTGTATGGAATGCCATACAAAGGGGAACTGGACAAAATGAGAAAGGGATTGATTGCTCTACTTTTACTAACAGGACTGGTAGGAAATGCCTACTCCAAGGAGTGTGGAGGAGTTGGCTACTCTGGAACAGACCCAAAGTTCTGCACTAAATGCCACACACAAGGGTGCCCAGTAGTTCATCCAACAGAGTGTAAAGTAAGGGAAACGGAGTGTATAAAAGTTCCTCCAAGCTTTCCGCTGAATGGAGGGAAATTAACCTGTACAACCTGCCACGATATGAATGGGAAAAGTAAAAAATTCCTCAGGGCCAACAGGCCTTTGAGGGAGAGGTTTGACTTTTGCTTCCAGTGCCACAACGAGGAGTGCTACAGGAAGTTTAACCCTCACAAAACGATAGGGTCAAACGCTAAGTGGCAGGAAAAGAGAAAGGCCTGTATCTACTGCCATGGAGTTGGGGCTAAACTTGAAGCTTATAAGGCATGCGTAGGTTGCCACACAAAGACGCCTCACGTTGGAGCTCCTGAACACCTACTTGCAAAACCAGAAAAGGTTAAAGAGCTGGTAAAGGGAAAGACCCAGTTAGTTGAAATTGAGGAAATGGAACAGCTTAAACCAAAGATAGATGAAAAAGAGCTTAAGAGCAGGAAGCCTAAAATCATCCTAGTTAAAGGGAGAATTGAGTGTATAACTTGCCACAATCCCCACCCTCAAATTGCAGTTCCCGCCCAAGGGTTACCAAAGGAGTGGGCAGAGGTAGGGGAAGAGGAGCTTAAGTATAAACTAAGGAAACTAGAACTTGAATTAAACAGGTTCAAAATAAACACAGAAGGCGTAAAGTTAATGAGCTACCAGCTTAAAGGTGGAAAACTCTGTCAAGTTTGCCACTCAATTAACTCGCTAAAGTAGGGGGTAGAGAGTGAAAGCCTTGATTTTAGGATTGAGCGGGGCTATAGCTATAACTGGAGCGGCCGTAGGAGCCGGAATTCCCGACGATGGATGTCTCGTATGCCACAGACTTAAAGGTCTATCGGTCGTAACCGAGGAAAACAAAGTAAAGAACTGTAGCATCTCAGATGCCCTCTATGCCCATTCAATTCACAGGAACGTTGGGTGTACTGAGTGTCACGACAAAATTGAACAGTACCCTCACAAGCCCGAAAACGCTGCCGTAAACTGTGCAAATAAGTGTCACGTAGTTGATCCTTCAACGAAAAAACCCTTTTCACACAAAAGTGTCTTTGAAACGTGGAAAGAGAGCGTTCACGGTAAGAACTACGAAAAGGCCCCGGATATCTACCCCTACTGTAGTTACTGCCATACAAACGACCTGTTAATTAACGTAACAAAGCTTGAATCAATGAAGATGAGCCTCAACAGGTGTTCTATATGTCACGAAAATAAAGACTGGACCAAGGATAGGCTCTCCCACGTTGCAAGCAGGGAACCTATTCCGGTAATTAAAAACGGCTTTACCCACAAGTTCATTAAAACAAGGAGGGACGGCTGGGAGATAGTTGAACTCTGTGCCTCCTGTCACGAAGATGAGAAGAAGATGGAAAAAGCACTTGAAATAGAAGGTATCCACGATGAGTTTGCCAAGGAACATGTTTTAACGGCTGTTGAGTCATACAAAGTCACAATGCACTCAAAGATGCTTTACCTGGATAGGAACGACACAAGGGCAGCAGACTGTTTAGACTGTCATACGAATAAGGACGGAAACTTCCACGATATATTCCACAAGGAAGACCCTCGCTCCTCAATTAACGAGAAGAACATTGAGTTAACTTGCGGTCGCTCAACCGAGTGTCATCCACTCGTTCCAGCAAAAGATATGAAGAATATGGCAACGACTAAGTGGGTTCACATGCACCCAATTCCAGATTCACTAGGACAGAAGATCGTAAAGATTGTTGAAGAATTCATGTTCTGGTTAACCACTGGAACTCTTCTCTTTGCAGTTACAATCGTAGGTCTTGACCTTCTTAAAAACCTGAGGAGGAAACACTAATGGGACTCTGGGAAGCTTTCAAAAGGAGATTCAGGATAAGGGCAGAACAGGATAAGCTTCTCATCGTTGACGGTGAGAAGATAATGATACAGAAGTTTACTCTCTTCCAAAGGCTGCTCCACGTAGGAATCTTCTCAACCTTCATCTGGCAGATTATTACCGGATACCCCATAAAGTTCTATGAGCTTGAGTGGGCAAAGCCCCTAATAGAACTCCTTGGCGGAATAAGTGGTGAGATGACAATTCACAGGATTTCCGGTTTCATAATGTTTTCAGACTTCCTTCTAACTGTTGTATACATGATTCTCATCTTAATAGCTAACTGGGACTTAGCAAAGAAGGATTTCTTCGGATACTTCAAAATAGTTCCCGGCCCGTCAGATATCACTTTTGTTCACTACATAAAATACCTTCTCGGTTTCAGGAAAGTTCCCCCTGACTGGGACGAGTACATCTGGGTTGACAAGTTTGACTTCTGGGCAGTTGGCTGGGGTATGCTGGCAATCGGTATTACAGGATGGATGCTGTGGCTTCCGGAGGTATTTACAGGTTACCTAGGTCTACCACCTGAAACGATTCAGATTGCTTACCTTATGCACTCGGACGAAGCGGTGTTAGCCCTTGGTTGGATTGCCCTTGTACACATGTACATAGTCCACTACGGACCGAACAAGTTCCCTATGGACTGGATCTGGCTTACGGGAACAGCCTCAGAAGTTGAGTGGATTGAGGAAAGGCCGAGGAGCTACAGGAGAATTATCAAAGCAGTTGCAGAGAACGAGCCTCACCTACTTGAGAAATACCCATTCCTAAAGGAGAGGTATCAGTTCGTCCTGGAAGTGGAGAAACTTCCTGAAGAGGAGATGATAAAGAGGATGCACGAATATGCTCACCACCTTCTTGAGAAGGAAGTTGAAGGAGGGAAAGCGTAATGAGGAAACTTCTAATAGCCCTAATAATACCCGTCACGGCCTTTGCTGGAGGCAATCCTCTCCTTGAGGCTCCGGCAACAGACTCTGCAAAGTGGGGAGAGAAAATAAAGGAGATGGAAAGGCCTGAACTACCAAACTTGAAGGAGTATCCCAAACCTTTCCACTCTCCTAACTCTTACAAATACGAGATGAACGACGTTTGCAGTGCATGTCATACCTTTGCAGCTCACAAAAAGGATAGTAAGTACGCTCCTTTCTACAACGCTCACGGAACTTTCATGAGCTGCAACGTGTGCCACTTTGTGAAGGAAGGTTTAACCTACAAGTGGGCTGAAATCAAAAATGGGAAAGTTGTCGTCCTTGACAGTGGAGATTTTTACGGCCTTAAGTACGTAAAGGTCGGTGATAGAGTTATGCTATCGGGACAGAACAGCCAGGCAAAAATAGTTCCGATTTATGAAGGCACACCTGTAGAGCTCCCTCTAAAGGGAAACGAAGACCTTCTAAAGGATGAAAGAGCAGTTGCAAAGATGCACAACTCACTAACAAAGGAAGCCCTAAAGTGTGAAGACTGCCACAAGGAGAACGGAAAGCTTGACTTCAGAGAACTAGGATTCAGCCCTGAAAGGGTAAAAGATCTTGAAGAGAACGAAATTGTTAAAGGTCTAAAAGAGTACGAAACTTTACACTTTCCTAAATTTATCTGGTAGGAGTGATGGGAATGAGAGGTTTCCTCATAGCGATTTTCCTCTTGCTATTTTCAGTACCGGCGTTAGGTCAGGAGATAAAGGGAAACTGGAAGTTCCCTTCAGACATTGCCGTTTCTAACGGTAAGCTCTACGTAGTAGACGGCCTTAACAACAGGATAGAAGTTTACGACCTATATGGAAATTTCCTTACCGACATAAAGGTTGACAGCCCTTACGGAATTGACGCTTCAGATGGACTCCTCTACGTTGTAAGCCAGAAGGGAAGGGTATACATCCTTGATGAGTTTGGAAACGTAGAGAAGAGTTTTAAAGTAGAGGGAAGGCCGATAGATGTAGAGAAGCTAAACGGAAAGCTCTTCATAACAAACGGTGAATTTGAAAGCGTTGACGTTTACTCAACAGACGGGGAGCTCTTAGGTAGATTTGGAGGAAAGGGAAGTGTCCCTGGCAACTTCGTCGGAGTATTCCTTACCGACTCAGCAAAGAACACCCTCTTTGTAGTTGACAGCGTAAATGCCAGAATCCAGGAATTTGATAAGGATGGAAAGTTCATTAGAAGTTTCGGGGTTTTTGGAATAGAGGAAGGAAACCTCTTCAGGCCAAAGGGAGTTGCCTACTGCGGAAATGGAAAGGTTGCTGTCTCCGACGGAATAACCGGAGCAGTTCAGCTCTTTGACGTCTACGGAGGCTTTGAGAAAGTCATCGCAAAGGGACTCTACTATCCAACAGCTCTAGCCTGTTACGGTGGTGAAGTGTTTGTTCTAGAACCCCTGAAAAACAGGATATCCATATTTAGAGTCCAAGGAGACAAGTAATGAGGAAATCACTTGTAGTCCTCCTAACTATACTGGCTGTTACAAACACGGCAGAAGCAAAGCTCAAAAAGAGTATGAAAAAGGAGTGTCTTATCTGCCACGAAAACTGGCTTCTTGAAGCTAAAGTAAAGTCTCCAAAACTCCTTACTAGGCAATCCTTAACGGCAACAGATAAACTCATGTGCTTATCCTGTCACGACGGTTCAATGGCTGATGATAGGCTCACCTTCTTAGGATTTAATCACTTTTCACACCCTGTAGACAAAGAAGTCCCTGAAGACTTTAAAATACCTAAAGGTTTTCCGCTTAAAAAGGGTAAACTCTACTGTGGAACGTGCCACACCCCCCACACAGAGACCGGAAGTGAGAAAAAACTTGACTATACCTTCATGAGGAAACCAAACGTAAACTCAGCTCTCTGTATAGCTTGCCACAAGGAAAACTCCGAACACGGTATTAACCACCCAATCCTTGAGGATACGAATAACAAAATCAAACTGGAAGTTGCAGAGAAAGTTAAAAACTTAGGTGGAAAGTTAACGAAAGAGAATGAAGTTACCTGTGAATCCTGCCACTCAGCCCACAAGGGTAAGGCTGAGAAGGCCCTAATTGAAAGGATAGATAACTCAAACCTCTGTTCAGTCTGCCACATGGAGAACGTTAACTCAAAGGAACATCCAAACTTCAGAAACCACCCTATACATAAGAAGTTTCCAAAAGGTGCAGACGTTGCCCTATTTAAAGAGAAGAAGACCATTACAAAGAGCGTTGAGTGTATGACCTGCCACAAGGTCCATAGAGAGGAGAATAAACACCTAGTAGTCGTTCCTGAGAAAGAGCTCTGTATCCTATGCCACACCGACCAGAAGTGGGTAAACAAAACGAAACACAACATAGCCGGCAATTCCTGTAAGAGCTGTCACACTCCCCACAAGGCTAAAGGTAAAAACCTGTGGAGCAGAACAATACCGGAAGAGGCCTACGACTACGCTTCAATAATTGAGGCAAGGGGAAGAGACGATATCCTCTGCCTATCCTGCCACTACCCGCAGAGTACATTAAACGGAAAAGATGTTCCAGACGTTGGAACACTAACCCACCCAACAGGAAAGGAAGTAAAAGAGAAAGTTCACCTTCCCCTACCCGATGGGAAACTCTCCTGTACCACCTGTCACGACCCTCATCACTCATTTGACAAAAAACCTAAAGGCAAGTTCTTAAGGAAGGAAAAGCTGAATCTCTGTTACACCTGTCATAAGGAAGAAGCAGAAGTTAAGGAAGGTCCCCACGGAGAGATAGACAAGAAGAAGTGGAAAAAGGGAGACTGTGGCGCTTGTCATAACGTCCACAAGGCAAAAGGAGGTTACCTATCAAGGGTCGTTTATGGTGAGATTTCCCCTATGGAACCTCCAGTTGACGGCTTCTGTTTAGCATGTCACGATCCTGAAGGAATGGCAAAACACAAGGTCAAACAATCTGTGTTCAACGAGCACCCAGTTGGAGTAGATAACCCAACTGACAAACTACCTGGAAAGAAGATCTCCTGTGCTACATGCCACAATCCCCATACCCATAAAGAAGAACTACTAAGAATTCCTGTTAGGAATGACTCTAAGCTCTGTTTAACCTGCCACACAGACCAGAGCCTTGACGGGACTCCTCACGACATACTTAACAATCCAAACGTTAAATTAAGTAAAGAGGAAAAGGAAAGACTTACTAAGAACGGTAAATGCTCTGCTTGCCATACGCCTCACAACCCGAAGTTTAAAGTCCTATGGGCCAGAAAACCATCTAGAGGTAAAACTATAGGAGAGAAACTCTGCTTCTCCTGCCACGCAAAGGGGAAGATGGCAGAGAAAGCTCTAATAGGAGAGCACTCTCACCCAATAGGAAAAGAAGTTACTGAGAAGAACTTTAAAATGATTGAAAACTCCAAGCTCCCCATAATAAACCAGATGACAGGCCATCCAGCTAAGAAGGGAGAAATTGGAGTCTTTGACTGTGGAACTTGCCACGAACCCCACAACGGAGCAGACAGGAAGAGGTTAACTAGATACGTTGTTGAGGGAGACAGCCCTCTGTGTACTTCATGCCACACCCAACAGTCTAAGGTAATTGGAACCGACCACGACATGAGAGTCGTTAAGAAAAACTTTAAGAACTCGTTAGGTAAAGAGGTCCTAAAGGACGGCGTCTGTTCTGCGTGCCACGTTCCCCACAGGGCTGAAGATGACTTACTCTGGGCCTTTAAGGTTAAGGATATAACGGATAACAGGATGTCAAACTACTGTCTAACCTGCCATTCAAAAGAAGGTATAGCTAAAGAGAAAGTAGTAACTGAGTACTACCACCCGAAGAAGGACGTGATAGTTAAAAACCTTGATAGGCCTGGAAGGGCAGGGGACTGGCCTATATTTACACCAAATGGTAAAAGAGTTAGTATCGGTGGAGAGATCGCTTGCGAAACCTGTCACGAACCTCACATCTGGAGCAAGTGGCAGGAGAAGGCTCCAGGAAAACCGGTTGAAGGCAACGCACTCAACAGCTTCTTGAGGAATAGAGACTTAAAGGGAAGTATATGTGTAGACTGTCACGGCCTTGATGCCCTATACAGGTACAAACTCTTCCACACGAAAAAGGTCCACAGTGAAAAGCCCTCTTACAAATAGGAGGTTAAGAAATGGCAAGGGAAGTTAGTTCAAGGGACATAGAGAAGGAAGCATGGATAGTACTTGCAGCAACCTTAGCAATACTTCTACTTCCGATTCTGGGAGTTTGGTTCGTTAAGTTCGTTCACTGGTACTCAGAATCCTTCTTTATGTGGCTGTAGGGAGGGAAGATGGCAAGCAAAGCCCTTAAAACGGTTTTCGGATTTAAAAAGTGGATAGCCTCCGTTGAAATTATCCTCTACATAATTATGTTCATTACCCTCATTAGCACGGCTTATCACCACGTCTTCGGAGGACACTAGTTGCCAAGGCCGTCCTGGGACGAGTACTTCATGTCTATCGCCCAGATGGTCTCTACCCGTTCTACTTGCTTAAGGAGGAAGGTAGGAGCTGTACTGGTTAAGGATAAAAGGATAATAGCTACCGGATACAACGGTCCTCCATCAGGCCTTAAACACCCTGAAGAGGTTGGCTGCTTAAGGGAGAAGTTGGGAGTTCCGAGCGGCCAGAGGCACGAGCTCTGTAGAGGCCTCCACGCTGAACAGAACGCGATAATCCAGGCTGCCTTACACGGAGTATCAACGAAGGGTAGCGTTCTCTACTGTACTCACTGTCCCTGTTCGCTGTGCGTAAAGATGTTGATAAATGCGGGAGTTGAAAAGGTAATCTACAAAGAAGGTTATCCCGATTGGCTTGCAAAGGAAATAGCGAAAGAGGCAAACCTCCCACTAGTTCAGTTTCAAGAAGAAAAATAAACTATAATTTTCCTCTGCAAGTAAAAACTCGGAGGTTCTCCACTTGGAAGTTCTCCTTCTATCTTCAAGTGTTCCTGAGTTTGAAAGAAGGGAGGAAGCCCTTCGCCACTCCTGGTTTACTTTCCTCGTTAATGGAATCTCAAGGGCATGTTCCCACCAGCTCGTTCGCCACAGACCGGCTTCCTACAGCCAGCAGTCCCAAAGGTACGTTGCAATGAGAGGATTCCCATACGTAGAGCCTGAAAGCGTTAAAGGAGTTAAGGTAGAAGTTAATAATGAGGAAGTCTCCTTTAAAGATTTAATGGAGCTCATAGGGAAGTTCTACGAAAAACTGGTAGAAAAGGGAGTACCGAAAGAGGATGCCAGATTTGTACTCCCAAACGCCTGTACAACAAGAATCGTCTTCACGATGAACGGAGAAGAACTCGTCCACTTCTTAAGGCTCAGAACCTGCTCAAGGGCCCAGTGGGAGATAAGGGAAATGGCAATAGAAATTCTCAGAATTCTAAGGAATAATTTCCCAAACTTGTTTGATAACGTAGGTCCTAACTGCTACTACCTAGGTTACTGTACAGAGGGGAAAAAGAGCTGCGGAAAACTTGAACAGGTAAGGAAGTTCTTTGCTAATCTAAAATAACTAAAAAGAGGTGAAACAATGGTTGAACTAATAGAAAAAGCATCAAGTATCCTTAAGAAGCTAGGGGTTGAGAAGTACGATATCTACGCCCTCTTAGGGGAAGGAACAACCGTTGAGGTGAAAGACGGAACTGTTGAGAAGTTAAAGAGCTCCCAAAGGAAGGGCGTAGCAATAAGAGTTGTAATTGATGGAAAACTGGGCTTTGCTTATACAAACGATACTTCAGAAGATGGGGTAAGGATTGCAATAGAGTGTGCAAGGGACAACGCCCAAAGCTGTGAGCCTGATGATTACGTCTTCTCAACGCCTTCAGAAAACGACGTAGGATTCCCCCTTGCAGATGAGGAGTTTGAAAAGATACCGACTGAGAGGAAAATAGAAATTGCGCTGGAGCTTGAGGAGAGGGCAAGAACCCAGGATAGAAGAGTTGAAAGGGTAAGGAAAGCTTCCTACGGAGACAGCTTTACGACCGTTTACTACTACAACTCAAATGGCAACTCTTTTTCATACTCAACAACCAACTACTGGTTGAGCATCCTCCTTGCAGCAAGGGAAGGGGATAGTTCCCAAATAGGTTGGGATTACCAGAGTAAACGTTTCTTCTCTGAACTCAATCCCGTTGAAGTGGCAGTAGGAGCAGCTTCCAGTGCAGTGGAGCTCCTTGGAGCAAAACCAATGAAAACCTGCAGAATTCCAGTCATCTTCAAAAATAGAGTTTTCGCAGAGCTCATAGAGGCCCTTTCGTTTGCATTCTTAGGCCACAACGTTTTAAGGAGGAAATCCCTATTTGCAGATAAACTAAGCCACGAGGTTGCAAGCCATGTCCTCAATCTCTACGACGATCCACTCCAAAAAGACGGTACGGGAAGCGCCCCCTACGATGATGAGGGAACGGCAACGAAGAAAAAGGCAATAATTGAAAGGGGAAGGCTGAAGAACTTCCTCGTTGACCTCTACACCGCCAAAAAGCTCGGGCTCAACCCAACGGGAAACGGAATAAGGCCAAGTATTAGTAACCCTCCAACTTGCGGAGTTACAAACCTGGTTGTTGAAAGGGGAGCTCTCGGCCTTGAGGAACTGATAAAGACTCCAAAAGAGGTTCTACTCATAACTGATGCAATGGGTATCCACACGATAAACCCAATCTCAGGAGAGTTTTCAATAGGAATCAGTGGAATATACTATCACGATGGGGAGAAAGTTACTCCCGTAAGCGGCATGACAGTCGCAGGGAACGTTAAGGAACTCCTTAACGGAATAACCGAAGTTGGATCAGACCAGAAGTGGCTTGGAAACGTCTGCAGTCCCTCGGTTTTAGTAAAAGAACTTACTGTAAGTGGAGAGTAGATGAAAGGCATTAGAAGAGAGAGGCTAAAGTCAACGCTCCTTAGGGAAATCTCTGAGATTATAAGGAGGGAAATAGACCTCCCTGAGGACGTGTTCATAACCGTTCAGAGGGTAGAGCTCTCAAAAGACGGCAGTAAAGCAACCGTTTTTATATCAGGACTAAAAAAGGAAGACGCAATAAGGGCAGTTGAAGTCCTAAACAGGGCAAGCGGATACATAAGACACTTACTTGGAAAGAGGATAAAGGTAAGGACGGTTCCAAAACCAGTGTTCATAGTAGCTCCAGAGGTAATGCTATGAGTAAAGGACTAACCAGAAGTGAAGTAGCTGAACTTATAAAGGGAATGACGGGAAAGATCCTCATAACAACCCATAAAAACCCGGACGGAGACGCTATCGGGAGCTCTCTAGGCTGGTACCACTTCCTTAAGAAGCTTGGAAAAGAAGTGAAAATCTTTTACAGGGATAGAATCCCCTACTTCTTTGACTTCCTACCTGGAGTTAATGAAGTTGAAAGTGGACCAGAGATAAAGGGGGAGTTTGACTGGGTAATAATAACGGACGTCTCAGACCCTAAAAGAACCGGGTTTGAAAACATTCCGGCTAAAAAGAGCCTTGTAATAGACCACCACATAACTGCTGAGCCGTTTACAGACTACTACATAGTTGAGCCGGACATATCAAGTACCTGCGAGCTTTCCTACGGAATAATGAAAATAGCTGAACCAGAACTTATAGATACTCCTATTGCTACTTCGCTATACACAGGAATAGTTACAGATACAGGGAGTTTCAACTACTCAAACACGAGCCCAAGGACGCTTAAAATAGCTTCAGAGTTATTGGAAAGGGGAGTTGAACCTTACAGAGTTTATAGTTCACTCTTTGAGAGGAACAGAATTAACAAGTTTAAACTCCTTGAGCTCGTACTCAAAACCCTAGACTTTGCACTTAACGGGAAAGTTGCCCACATAACACTCTACAGGAAGTTCCTTGAGGAGACAGGAGCCTACCCTGAAGAATCGGAAGGCTTTATAAGTTATCCAAGATCCATAAACGGAGTTGAAGTAGCAGTCTTCTTCAAAGAAGTTGAAGGCGAAGGAAAGTGGAAGGTTTCCCTACGCTCAAAGGGAAAGGTCAACGTAGCAAAGATAGCTAAGAAGTTAGGGGGAGGAGGCCACAGGATGGCTGCAGGGTATGAAACTGAGGGAGACCTTAAAGAGATAAAGTCAAAGCTCTTTAAAGAGATTGAGTTAGCCCTTGAGGAAAGTTACTATAAGAGCATCCTTTAAAAGGGAAAACCGAAAGAGATGTGGAACCTTCCCCTTCCTTGACTAGAAACTTTCTTAAGTTTGTAGCCGTAATCAACCCTTAGAGGACCTACCGGCGTTATGTAACGAAGACCTACTCCAACGGAGGAGTACCAGCCTGAGAGTCTGAAGTCTTGAGGTGAAGGAAAGACCTTTCCGGAGTCATAAAAGAGAGCCCCCTCAAGGTTCCCCTTCAGAGGATATCTCAGCTCCAAGCTAAAGAGTCCGTATGCCCTACCACCGACAAAGTTCCCCTTCTCATCAACCGGAGAGATAGTTCCGTACTTGTAACCTCTAACGCTCTCGGCACCTCCGAGGAAAAACCTATCTTCAACGGGAACCTTTTTACCTTCAAGGGAGGTAATAGCTCCAGCCCCAAACCTGAAGGAGAGAACACTCCTGCCGAAACTATAAAGGTAGTTAAACCTCTCTTCAATTAAGTAGTAGGAAGTATCACCTCCAAGTAAGAGGCCTGAAAGGGAAATTACAGTTTTGGAAAGGAAACCCTTCTTAGGATTGGAAACGTTATCCCTCTTATCGTAAAGCTGAGTGTAGGAAAACTTCCTCTCAAGTGTAAGTTTTTTGTCCCTAATAGACGTATCTTTAAGCTTAGAACGGGATATTTTGAATGAAAACTCCTGTGAGAAAGAGCGTGAAGCTTTCCTGTGAATGGAGAAATCGTAGTAAACCCGATCAAATTTGAAACTCTCGTAAATCTGCTCCTTCTTCACTATTGAGTAGGAAACGTCGTAGTCCCTAAACGGAAAGGCTGGCTTTAGAAGCTTAAAAACAGCGTCGTAACCCTCCTTCTGCCTGTAGTTACCAAAGAGGAAGTACTTCACTCCCATACCAAAGGGAGAAGTTGAAGAGACAAGGCCGTTTGAAACGTAACCGCTGTCCGTACCGTACCCTATAAAGCCCTTTGCCCTAAAGAGAGCTCCTTCTTTAAGGTCTATTACTTGACTAAAACAGCCCTTCCCCTTTACTTCACTTATCCTTATTGAGGAAAAGAGCCTACTGTCAAGGAGTTTTGAGTACTGTTTTGTAACCTTCTCCCTTGAATAGACCTCTCCAGGCTCAATGATAATCAAATTTTTAACCGTGTAGAGCTTAGTCCTCTTTAAGCCCCTAACTAAAACGTAACAGAACCTGTAAAACTGACCGGGAGAGACTTTTAAGATAAGCTTATAGTCCCTATAGGATGGTGAAGAGGAAATGAGCTCTTCTTCTAGGTCTACTTTAACGTCAGGATATCCCTTCTTTGAATAACAGCGGTATATTGAGTCTGTTATCCTCTTTTTAAGCTTATACGTAAGAGGTAGAGGAAGGTGTGGAACTTTAAAACAGGAGAGCCTATCTCCGAAAATGCTTACAGAAACGACCCTGTAAAGGGGTCCTTTTCTAACTAAAATCCTTAAATTTCCGCCCCTATCAACTTCGTAAGAGACAGAGGGAGAAAGGTAACCTTTTTCCTTTAGGAGAGCTTTTATTTCACTTAAAATTTCCTTGACTTTTTCGTAATTAAACGGCTTACCCAGAAGAGATTTAAATCTCTTCTCCTCTAAATTAAAACCTTTACACTCTACCCTCTTAACGATTACCTTAACACCCTCTTCAACCGTAAACGTAATTATGGCGGTACTTCCCTTCTCAAAGACTGAATAACTAACTCTTACAAAAGGGAATCCGTTGTTACGGTAGAACTCCTCTATTCTCCTTTTGCTATTTTCAAGCTCAAACTCATCAACAGAGCGGGCCCTTTTAAAAGTGGTTAAACTCTCAAGTTTTCTTGAATCAAAGTGATTATTCCCCTTGAATCTAACTTTATACAGCTTACCAGGTTCAACTTTAATAAATAGGGAGACGGGTTTAACTTTCTCAAGGCTGAAAGAACTTACTTTCTCAAGTATAACAGATATTGAAACTCTCCCGTTGTAGTAACCCCTTTTTGACAGTTCCTCTTCAAGTTTTTCCTCAATCTCACTCAAAGTTACGTAGTTAACGGCTCTACCCTTTAAAGGGGAAAAGAGGGAAAGGGCTAACTCTTTAAAGGGATTGGGAGCTACAACAGAAATTTCCTTTACAACGAGCCTGTAGCCACCCTCAACTTTAACTAAAAGGACGTAACCGCAGTGTTCCCTCTTAAGAGTTAGAGAGAGGTTCGGCTCAGAGTAACCGAAAGAGTGGAGCTTTAACCTTAAAATCTGTTTAATATTCTCTAAGTTCACCGAGTCAATAAGCTTGCCCTCTGCCATCAGAGTAACCGTCTTCTTAACGGGAAGGAGCTCCTTAGGCAAACCGATAAACCTAACTTCCTTAATTAGCCTGTAGTCGTTAATTAATAGCCTATTACCCTGAACCTCTACGCTGTAGCCAAGGTGATTTAAAAGGATTTTCAGATTCTCCTTGCAGTCTGAAAAGGAGCAGACCTCCTTACTCTGCTCCTCAATCTGCTTAATTAATGACTCATCAACACAGCCCTTAACAGAAGGGGAGAGCTCCAAAGTGGCCGAGTAGAGCTTTAAAGGGAAAAGTAATAGGAAAACTAACCAGAAATACCCTTTACGTATGGCTCCCCTCCGAAGTAGAGCTCTTTAACCTTGCCCTCCTTTATAAGCTCCTCAACTGCCTCCTCAACTTCCTCCCTCAAAACTCCAAGGGCATCGCAGAGCTCGTCAATCGGACAAGGCCTCCTTACAACGATATCGTAAACCTCTTCCTTTACCTGAGAGATTGGAACTTTCTTCCTACTGGCTACTCCCTTAGAGATGATCTCTGTAGAAGGGTACCCAACCCTCCTTGAAATCTCCTCAAGCTCCTCATAAGAAAGCCCTTTAACTCCGTAAGCAGGTGGCCTTGAAACGGTATTCAACTGCCACTTATGGGGCTTAAGGGAGTGGATAAGGTTACCTATCCTCTCCACCTCTTCAGGAGAGTCATTTATACCCTTAACAAATAGGGTTTCAATCCAGACCTGACAGGGAGTTTCACTAATTAACCTACCAATTCCCTCAACAACGTCCTTAAGTGATAGACCGGGAACGGGTCTGTTTACTTTCCTAAAGACTTCCTCAGAACCTGCATCAAGGGAGGGAAGAACCAGGTCAATCCTTTTAATCTCTTTTAAAACGTCGTCCCTTTTAAGGAGAGAGGAGTTCGTCAAAAGGGCTAGCCTGTAAGGGTAATTGTCCTTTAAGAAGTCAACAAGCTCTCCTAAACGGGAAAAGAGGGTAGGCTCCCCGTAGCCTGAAAAGGTCACGTAATCAATTTCCGGTTTATAAGAAAAATACTCCTTGAGTTCGGAGATAACTCCGGATAGGGGAACGTACTCTGCCCTTTCCAGAGTCTTCTCGGTAGTTGGACCAACTTCACAGTAGAGGCAGTCCATACTGCAGACTTTGTGGGGAACCAGGTCAACTCCCAGCGAAAGTCCCAGCCTTCTAGAAAATACTGGGCCGAAGATGTACTTCATCTCTATTCTCCAGAATAAAAATTTCCAAAATTATAAACATATCCTTTAAAGCTATAATAATCCAGCACTCTTTCAGCGGAGGGGAAGTATGGCTCAGGTCAGAGAACACTGGGGAAGCAGGCTGGGACTGATTCTTGCGATGGCGGGAAATGCAGTTGGCCTCGGGAACTTCCTAAGGTTTCCAACTCAGGCAGCAGACAACGGCGGCGGCGCCTTTATGATACCCTACATGATCGCAATGTTAATAATTGCAATACCTCTAATGTGGACTGAGTGGGCCATAGGAAGGTACGGAGGGGCTAAGGGCCACGGAACGACACCTGCAATATTTCAGCTCCTATGGAAAAATCCAATTTCAAAGTACATCGGAGCTCTAGGCCTCTTCGTTCCATTCATAGTTCTGTGCTACTACATATACATTGAATCGTGGACACTAGGCTACTCCGTATTCTCCCTCTTAGGGCTCCTTCCCCATCCCGACCCTAACCTGTCCCAGGACCAGTTCCTAAAGCCATTTCAAGAATTCTTAGAGAACTATACAAGGCCTTCTATAACTGCTTACGTATTCTTCCTTTTAACGGTAGCTTTTAACGCCTACATCCTCTACAGGGGAATCAAGGGAGGAATTGAGAAGTTCGCAAAAGTTGCGATGCCGACTCTCTTTATACTTGCCTTTGCACTAATGGTTAGGGTAATCCTCATTGAAACGCCTAACGGAACGGCCGTTCAAGGTCTAGATTTCCTATGGCATCCCGATTTCAGTCAGCTCTCAAACCCAAAGGTATGGCTCGCAGCTGCAGGCCAGGTCTTCTTCACCCTCTCCTTAGGCTTTGGAGCAATAATAACTTACGCCTCATACATAAAGAAGGACGACGACATAGTGGCCTCAGGGCTTGCTTCAGCTTCACTCAACGAGCTTGCAGAGGTAATACTCGGAGGTTCAATTGCAATACCGGCTGCAGTGGCCTTCTTCGGAGTTATGAACGCAACTGCAGTTGCCCACAGCGGAGCTTTTAACCTTGCCTTTGTTAGCCTTCCTGCAATCTTCTCAAACTTAACGGGAGGAAACTTCCTGGGGTTTATCTGGTTCTTCCTCCTCTTCTTTGCAGGAGCAACTTCTTCTGTGGCAATAAGTATGCCAATAATAGCCTTCCTCGAGGACGAATTTGGCCTTTCAAGGAAAATGGCAGTAACGGTTACAGTAATATTTACATTTCTGGTAGCCCAGATTCCGATATTTATGCCTAAGGCCCTTGATGAGATGGACTTCTGGGCTGGAACTTTCTTCGTAGTCCTATTTGCCTTCCTTGAAGTTATAGTCTTCTTCTGGTTCTTCGGAGGGAAGAGGGCCTGGGAGGAGATTAACAGGGGAGCTCTCTTTAAAGTTCCCAGGGTTTACTACTACATCCTAAAGTACGTTACACCAGTTTCTCTACTCATCATCCTCTCTGCGTGGACGATCTCATCCCTTCCCTCAAAGCTCCTCCAGAGTGATCCTCAAGTATGGTTTGCAAGGTTTGTAATGGTTCTCATACTGGCACTTCAGCTCTTCATGGTCTACCTTGCAGATAGAAAGAGAAGGAGGTTAGAAGAATGAGAGGGAGCTCCCTCCTATTTATGAACTTTGCATGGGTAGTTGTCTTCTCCTTTGTAGTCTTCTGCTTTACAGTTATCCTGAGGGAAGGAAAGAGAAAGGTCAGTAAAAGGAAGGAAGTAGAGAACGAGTTTGAAAGGGAGGAGATAACTTGATTAGCCTAAGGGAATTAAAACTCAAGAACTTCCTCTCTCACAGGGAAACTACAATTCCCTTCACAGATGAAACCTTCGTAATAATCGGCCACAACGCATCCGGAAAAACCTCAATCTTAAGGGGAATCTTCTTTGCCCTCTTTGGAGAAGACCTTGAAGGAAGGAGAGTAAAGAGGGAGAACCTGATAAACAGAACTTCAAACTCTGCAAGGCTCTCTCTAACCTTCATAAGTAAAGGGAACCGTTACAGAGTTGAAAGGGTAATATCCGTAAGGAAAAACGAGGCAAGGCTCTTTAAAAATGACACTCTAGTTGCCGAAAGGACAAAAGAGGTATCCAGATTCCTATCTGAAAACCTGGGGCTTGAGCCAAACACCCTAAAGAATACAATCTTCGTTCCTCAGGGGGAGATTACAGAACTCTTTAAAGGAACTCCAAAAGAAAGGAGACAGATACTCAACAGGCTCTTAGGCCTTGAGGAGTTTGGAAAGAAGTATGAGGTCCTTAACCTAAAGCTTAAAGAGCTCCGAAATATTAAAGGGTTCCTTGAGGAAAAAGTTTTAGAGGGAGAGAGACTGAAGGAGAAGGAAAGCAGACTTTTTGAACTCCTAAGGGAAAAGGGAGAGGAGAGAAAGAAGCTATCGGAAGAAAAGAGAAAGGTTGAGGAAAGGCTAAAAGAACTAAAGGAAAAGCTCTCAAAGTTAGAGGAGGAGAGGAACCTTTACTTAAGGTTAAGTGAAACTAAGGAAAGGTTAGAGAGGGAAATAGAAAAGCTTACAGAGGAAGAGGCTAGCGTAAAGAAGAAGTTAAAAGAGCTAGAGGGTGTAAGGGAGAGGATTGCCGTCTTGGAAAGGGAAACTGAACCGTTAGAGAAGGTCAAGAACCTCCTTGAGGTCCTGAGGAAGGTTAGGAACTTAAGGAGGGAGATAGAGATCAGAGAGGAAGAGCTTAAGGACATTAAGGAGAAGGAGAGAAGGTTAGAGGAGTTAAAAGAGCTCCTACCAAAACTCAAAGAGAGGGAAGGAGCACTAAAGGAAGAGGAGAGTGAGTTAAACAACAGGCTAAGGGAAAAAAAAGAGGAGTTAACAAGGGCAGAACAGGTTCTTAAGTACCTAAATGAACTCTCAAAAGAGCTTAAAAAGGTTAATGAAAGGATAGAGACACTTGGAGAAGTAAAGTTAGAAGAGATTGAGAGGAAGCTGAAGGAGGTAGAGAAGGAATTAGAAGAGACTAGGAACCTTAAGGCCGAAGTTGGGGAGAGATTGAAGGAGTTAAAGGAGAGAGGGGCGCTCCTAAAGGAGAGCTCTGAAGCCGAATGTCCAGTATGCAGAAGACCCCTTTCAGAGGAGGAGAGGGAGGGAATTTTAAACAGAATGAGGGAAGAGTTCAAAAGTCTAAGGGAGAGATTTAAAGGACTGAAGGAGAGGGAAGGTCAACTAAAGAGAGAAATTGAAATCCTAAGGAAAGCTTTAAGGGAGGAGAGCTTAAAGTCGGAGAGGCTAAAGGGACTTAAAGAGAGGAAGGGTGAAGTTGAAAGTAAACTGGAGAAGTTAAAGGGAGAACTTCCTTCAGAACCATTAGAAAAGCTAAAGGAGGAAGTTGAAAGTTTAGAGAAAGAGTGGGAGAGAGTAAGGAAGGAACTTAATGAAGTTCAGGGGGAAGTTAGGGCTCTCAAGAGGGAAGAGGAGCAGATTGAAAGGAATTTGAAAAATAGGAACTCAGGGGATTTAAAGAAAGATATTTCAAAGTTAAAGGAAGAGTTAAAAAATCTAGAGGAGGAGTGGGGAGAGAGGTTAAACTACGACCTACCTAAGGTTGAAAAGGAGTATGAAGAACTGCTAAGGAAAGAGAGAGAGAAGAACAAACTTGAGGGAGAGCTCAAAAATGAAACCTTCCTAAAGGACAGGCTCAAGAGGTTATCCCGAGAGAGAAAGGAAAAGGAAGAAGAACTGGAACAAATTGGTAAAAAGATCGGTGAGATAGACTTTAACGAGGACTACTATAAACTCCTTGAGGAGAACGTAAAGCAAAAGGAAGAGGAGAAGGAAGACTTAATTTCGGAGATTTCAAGGATTTCAGGAGAGATAAAACAGATAGAGAAACAGGTTGAAGAGCTAAAGGGAGAAATGGAGGAGGTTGAAAGGGAGAAAAGAGGCCTTTTGAAGCTGAGAGATTCGCTGTTGATCCTTGAGAAACTCTCTCAAACCGTTCACCCTGAAAAGGGCTTTCTCACACTCGTGAGGAAGAGACTTCTCCCCCAAATTGAGAAACATGCTAAAGAACTATTTGAACTTTTTGGCTTTGAGTTCAGCAGGATTAAGGTTGATGAGGACCTCTCAATTAAAGTAGTGGTTCCCTCAATGGGAGAGATGTCCCTTGAAGAACTTTCAGGAGGCCAACAGATAGCCTTTGCCCTAGCACTAAGGTTTGCAATGGCTAAACAGTTTTCAAAGATGAGTCTGAAAACCCTAATTCTTGACGAGCCAACGATTCACCTTGATAGGGAAAGGAGAATTGCCCTTACAGAGCTCCTCATGAAGTTAAAGGGAACGATACCTCAAATGGTGATAGTCACTCACGACCAAGAACTTGAAGTAGTGGCAGACAGGGTAATAAAACTTAGGAAAGTAGGGGGATTTTCAGAAGTTGAGGTTGATTAACCTTCAGCCCATAATCTTCTTTACCTTATCGGTTATTCTCTCTCTCCTCATTGAAAACCTGCTGAGGAAATTCGCCTTCAGGAAAATAAGGGAGAAACTCTTAGCGGACGCAGTTGTCTTCGTCCTTTTCTCCCTCATTCTCTTCTGGATCGGCTGGGAACTCTCTAACCTATACAAGGAGTGGAACCTAAAGGAAACCTTAAGGAATTTAACCCTCTTTGTCTCTGCACTTTACTTAACGAGGGCTGCTAACCTAATAACTCAACAAGGGAAAATAGGAAAAATCCTAGCTTACCTATCCTTCACTTCTGCACTTATCCTCTCCCTCCTTTTCATCTATCTTCCAGTACAGAATGAAAAGGTTTTAAAGTTACTGATTTACGGAAAGAAATTCCTCATTTATCTTGGAATTTTATCAGTAACGTGGCAGTTAAGTTACTCGTTTAAAAACGAGACGATATCTAGAATATTCAAATATACGAGTTTCTCTATCTTAACTGCAATTTTCTTCCTATGGCTCTTTGAATACCTAAAGTTCAACTTCCATTCGCTAATTGGAATAGCTTTAATTATCTTACTAACTGCAGTATACACAATAACCTACTCAAAACTAATTCCAAAAACGGCAGAAAAGCTATTAAAAGAACTTACAGATAAAGATATAGAAGTAGTAACTGCAAACTCAAAAAGGTTAGTTACAGTAATCTACGCTATTCTCGCCATTAAAATACTTGAATTATCCTCGAACTTCTCAGATTTCCTCTCCAAGATATACGGAGTTTACTTAATAAAGACAGACCTAGTAAAGATTTCTATAGGAAACATTGTAAACTTTACAGTAACTGCTTTAATCCTCTTCAGCCTTTTAGGAATTGGAAAGAAATTGGTAAAGCTCTTCTTCCCCAAGGAGAGGAGGGAGGTTGAGGGAGGTTCTGCAGAGGCACTGATTTTCAACTTGGGAGTTCTCTTTAACTCAATCATTCTCCTCTCAACTTTAGGAATAACGTGGAAAGTAATCTTACCGATTGCAGGAACGTTGGGAGTTGGACTGGGATTTGGACTCCAAACTATTATGAACAACTACGTTAGTGGATTCATACTCCTATTCAGCAAAAAGCTGAAAGTTGGGGATATAGTAGAGCTCCCCTCCATATCCATCTCAACTCTAGGAGAAGTCCAAACGAGCGTATTTGGTAAGGTTGAAGACATTGGAATACTCTCAACGATCGTCAGGACAAACGACGGAGTTGAGATTTCAATCCCAAACTCTAACTTCATAAACTCTCCAATAGTAAACTTCTCACTCAAAGACCCCTTCGTTAGGCTGAAAGTTCCAATTGGAGTAGCCTACTCCTCAGACCCCCTCAAAGTAAAGGAAATCCTGGAAAGGGTTATTGACGAACTTCCCTACGTTGTAAGGTTCCTCCCTAAAAACGTTCAGTTTGAAGAGCTTGGAGACAGCGCTCTCATATTTAAAGCCATGTTCTGGATAGACGTTAGGAAAAACGTATGGGTAAAGAGAGTTATCAGCGACTTTTACTACAAAGCCTGGTACAAACTTAAGGAAGAGGGAATAGAAATTCCGTTCCCTCAGAACGATATTTGGTTCAGGAATAAGCTTAAATTAGAGATAGAAAAACCATCAGGAGGAGAAATTGATAAAGGTAATTCTTGAACTTGAGCCTGAAGACTTCTACACCATAGTAGGTCACCATGAGGAAAACCTAAAGAAGCTAGCGCAGATACTTAACGTGAAGCTGGGCTCAAGGGGAAATGAAATCCTCATAAACGGAAGTGCCGAAAGTGAGGAGAGAGCCAAGGAGTTTTTGAAAGACTTAGAAGGGCTAGTTAAATCAGGCCATAAACTAACAAAGGCAGACGTTGATATGTACCTTACTCAGCTCTCGGCTGGAAGGGAGTCAAAAGCGAAGGAGCTCTCCCAGGATGTAATAGTTACAACTTACAGGGGAAAGAAAATCGTTGCAAAGACACCTACCCAGAAGAGGTACGCCGAAGCTATAAGGAACAATGATGTAGTTTTCGGAATCGGCCCTGCAGGAACCGGAAAGACTTACTTGGCAGTAGCAATGGCGGTCTCTTACTTCAAGAAAGGAAAGGTTAACAGGATAATCCTTACAAGGCCCGCAGTAGAGGCCGGTGAGAAGTTAGGATTCCTACCGGGGACCCTTCAGGAAAAGATAGATCCTTACCTTAAGCCCCTCTACGACGCACTATTTGAAATGATTGAACCTGAAAAAGTTAACTCCTACCTTGAGAGGAACATATTTGAGATAGCTCCCCTTGCCTACATGAGGGGAAGGACCTTAAACGAAGCCTTCATAATCCTTGACGAAGCTCAGAATACAACGAGAGAGCAGATGAAGATGTTCTTAACGAGGCTTGGGTTCGGCTCAAAGGTTGTCATAACGGGAGACGTTACACAAATTGACCTACCGTCAAAGAAACGTTCAGGACTCGTTGAAGCAGTTAAAATCTTAAGGGGAATCAAGGGAATAGAGATAGTAGAGTTCTCAAGGGAAGACGTAGTAAGGCATAGACTGGTTCAGGAGATTATTAAGGCTTATGAAGAGCATGAAGGAAGAGAAGAAGACTAAACTTACGATATACGGGTCTCTCTTAGTTGCAAGTATCCTTGCAACCCTCTTTATGCTTCCCTTTAACTTTATAAACTTGCCAAACCTGAAGGTTGGCCAGGTGAGCTCTGTTGACGTCCGCTCACCTGTCAACTTAAAGGTTGAAAACAAGAGGGCAACTGAGAAACTGAGGGAAGAGGCAGTAAAGAAAGTCCTTCCAATAGTTGAATACCAACCCAAAAACGAGAGGGAGACTTTTAGAGAGATAGAGAAACTTCCCTCCCTCTCAAAGAAGGAAAAGGAAGTCTTAAAGGAAATAGTCTCCTCATACTACAAAAGGGGAATCCTCTCAGAACTACCTGAAGGCTACAGTGAAGTCACAGTATCATACGGTCCGGGAAAGAAGAAAAAGGAGAAAGTTGATGTATTCTTAAGGGAGAAAGACGTTAAAAGGCTCTTAAAGGAAGACCTCTCAAAGTTTATAAAGGACAAAAAAACTGTAGAGGAAACTGTAAATAGATTAAAAATCAAACCTAACTACGTCTTTAACAGAGAAAGGAGCTCCCTACTCTGGGAAAAGGCCAGAGAGAGCGTTAAGCCTGTAGTAGTTGAACTTAAAAGGGGAGAGATAATCCTAAGGAAGGGAGAAAGGGTAACCCCGGAAGCCGAACTAAAACTTGAGGCCCTGAGGGAAGCAAAGAGCAGAGGGAAGAGCTTAAATAAGTATATATCCATCTTCCTACTATCTCTGATCCTCTACTACTCTGTAATCAGGCTCTACAAAATCATAAGCCCTTCTGCCTTTAACGTTAAAAACGTTCTCTTTTCCTTTTCGGTGATAACCCTTGATATCTTCCTAATTAAATTCTTCACCTTCCTTGCAAAGTTAACAATACAGAGCCTTAACCTACCGGTTGAAGAGAGTTTAATCTACGTTCCCGTAGTTACGTCGGTCATCTTTGCCTCAATGTTTATAAACAAGAAAGTGGCGGTAATCCACTCTGTACCTGTAACCTTTATCTCAGGTTTTACGCTCTCAAAACCTTTCCTCCTCATAATTCCAGTTTCAGTAGGCTCCTTCTTCAGTGCCTTTGACTCAAGAAAGTTCAAAAGCAGGGAGGTAATATACAAAGCAGCCTTTAAGGGATTTACGGTAACTATTTTCGTTAACCTCCTTCTCTACATTTACCTGTTTGGAAACAGGGTAAAGGGAGAACTCTGGTTTGAGCCTATTTTAATGCTTGTAGGAGCCCTAATAACCGCAGTAGTAGTAAACGGGTTAAGTCCAATAATAATAAATCTCTTCAACTTTACTACAGATATAGTTTATATGGAGCTAATCAACCTTAACCATCCCCTCCTGAGGAAGTTAATCCTAAAAGCCCCGGGAACTTACAGCCACTCTGTAATGGTGGCAACCCTCTCTGAAGCAGCAGCCGAAGCGATTGGAGCAAACGCCCTGCTTGCAAAGGCGGGAGCTCTCTTCCACGATATAGGGAAGCTCAAAAACCCGCAGGCCTTTATAGAGAACCAGATAGGAGGAGTCAACATCCACGACAAACTACCCCCAGAAAAGAGCGCTGCAATCCTGCGCTCCCACGTAGAGTACGGAGAGGAGCTTGGAAGGAAGTACAAACTCCCCGAAAAGGTCATAGATATAATAAAGCAGCACCACGGAACGAAGCTAATGAAGTACTTTTACCATAAAGCAAAGGAGATGTACGGTGAAGATAAGGTTGATGAAAAGCTGTTCCGCTACCCGGGTCCAAAACCCCAGTTTAAGGAGTCTGGAATCGTAATGCTTGCAGATACAGTTGAGGCAGCAGTCCGTTCAATGAAGGATAGCGGTAAAGAGTTTAACCTTGACAAGGTTATTCACCAGTTAATAATGGACATCATTGAAGATGGGCAGCTTAACCAGAGCGGACTCTCCTTAAAGGACATCTCCATTATAGAGAAGGTCTTTAAAAAGGTCCTCTCCGGAATCTACCATAACAGGATTGAGTACCCGGAAGATGAAAGAGACAGTACTAGGAATAGTAAAGGGACTTAGCTACGCACTTGACGGCTACAAAGGTGCCTTTAAAGAGGATAGACACTACAGGATAAACTTCTTCCTAAGTATGCTTGGAACGGGGCTATCAATAGCCCTCCTTAAAGGAGAACTATCATTAATAGTAGCCCTTTCAAACTACCTGGTCTTTGTAGTTGAACTTATTAACACTGCAGTTGAAAGGGCCGTAGATACGGCAACTAGAGAGTATCGGGAAAGCGCTAAGCTGGCAAAGGACGCCTCTGCTGCAGCGGTTCTGTCAATCGGGCTCTTTGCCCTAGCCCTTGATGTAAAGTTCCTTTTACCGGAAATAGTTAAGAGGTTGACATGGTAGAAGATTTAGGGAAACTACTAATACTTACTGGGCTCTTCCTCGTAGTCTTAGGAGCTCTCATCCTCATTCTGAGCAAACTCGGGAACATTCCAGTTGGAAAACTCCCTGGAGACATCGTAATAAAAAGGGACAACTTCGTCTTTTACTTTCCCCTCGGAACGAGCATTTTGATAAGCTTAATCCTAACTCTGGTATCCTTCATTTTATTTCTTGTAATGAGGAAACAATGAGAAAGTTCAGCCTTTTAATTTTACTGATTTTAAGTTTTTACAGTCTAAACTCCTACGCAGCCGTAGTAAAAAGGATTGAGATAGAAGGACTGAAGTGGACAAAGGAAAGGTTCGTTAGGAGGGAGCTCCTCATTAAAGAGGGAAAAGAGTTCAACCCTAAAGACCTCTCCCTATCGGTAAGGAACCTTCTAAACACCCACCTTTTCTACAGGGTAGAGACTTCCGTAAAGGAAGATAAGGAGGGAGTAACAGTAAAGCTCAGGTTAAAGGAGAAGTTCCCAATAGTTCCGCTCCCAAGGGTTAGGTTTAAAGATGACGGTTCCTATAAGGCCGGTATGGAAGTTAGGCACTACAACCTCTTCGGAATGGGGCATAAACTCTACACCGGCTACGTTAGGTGGTACAACACAGATAAACCGTCAAAGAAGGTATTTGTTAACCTTAGCCTTTACAGGATAATCTACAACACTGCAGACCTATCCCTCGGAGCCTTCTACCAAGAAGATTACAAAAGCCTGATTAAGAAGGGAAAGAACTTAGGAGACTATAAAGAAAAGAGCTACACTTTTCCGGTATCCGTTAGACTTTACCTTGATAGGGAAAAGATAAACCAGATAACTTTCGGGCTGACCCCCTACCTCTCCTTTCCTGATAAGTTAACAAGCGATAAACACCTGTACTACCTCAACTTACGCTACACAAAGGACTACTCAACGGATATGGTCTACTACACCTTAGGAAAAAGCTTCTCAATAGGTGGGAGTTTAGCTGCGCCGGAAATCTCCTCAGTCTTTACCGGGAAACTGGACCTTTCCTACTTAAAATCAATAAAGAGGGGAGACCTTAAAACCTTCCTGTACAGAGTATTCCTTGGAACGAAAGTCGGCTACAGCGGGAACGGGTACAACGTTTCTTCCCCAATCCCAGGTTATAAATCTGAAGAGGTGGAGAACAAAAGGTACGTTGCAGGGAACTTTTCTTACAGGTTCCCGGTAGTTGATAAGAGCGTTTTCGTTAAACCCTCCTTCTGGGTAGGAGATTCCTTTGAGAACACCCCAGACGACATCCTGATTTCTGCAGGAGTTGAAGTAACAGCGTTCTGGGCAAGGCTGGCTGATGGTATCATTAAGTTCAAACTTTTTAGAGGTCTTGGAAGTAAGGCAGATACTCAGAGTTACTTCAAACTCTCGTTCAGGTGGTAGGAAATGAAAATAGCCGTTGCCCAGATAAGGACAAAGCTGGGAGAAGTAAAGGATAACGTAGAAAAGTGCATTCACTTTTCAGAAAAGGCAAAGGAAAAGGGAGCAGAGCTCATAGTCTTTCCTGAACTTTCACTTACCGGTTATAACTTACAGGATTTAACCTTTGAAGTGGCTTTAACCCCTGAAAGTAGAGAGTTAATCCCCCTGCTTGAGCTTAGTAGGGAAATATCAATAGTGGTAGGTCTGATAGAGGAAAGTCCGGAGCACATCTTCTACAACTCCGCCTTCTACATTGAAGGGGGAAAGGTAAAGCACGTACACAGGAAGCTATACCTTCCCACCTACGGAATGTTTGACGAAGGAAGGTTTACGGGACACGGAGAAGAGGTAAGGGCTTTCAACTCAAAGCTCGGAAAGACCTCTATCCTCATATGTGAGGACCTGTGGCACTTCTCAACAGTCTACCTCTCTTTCATTCAGGGAACTGAATATCTAATAGCCCTCTCATCAAGCCCCGGAAGGGGATACAGAGAAAGGGGAATGTTCGGAAATGCCGAAGTATGGTTGAACATGGGAGAATTTTACTCAAGGTTAACGGGAAGCTACTTCATCTACTCAAACAGAGTTGGGGTAGAGGACGGATTTGTTTTCTCTGGAAAATCGTTCGTGTGTGACCCTTACGGGAAAGTAGTTGCCCAAGCAGGTTCTTTTAATGAGGAGCTTCTCATAGTTGAGGTAGAGCCTACACTAATCCGCTCTGCAAGGGTAAACCTACCCCTTTTAAGGGATGAAAGACCCCTCACCACCCTAAAGAACCTTAGGAGAATCGTTGATGAAGGATAGGTTGGCAGAGGAGCTCAGAATAGAGGATAAGGAATTTGTAAAGGACGTCCTTGTAAACTTCATAAGGGAAGAGTTCCTAAAGGCAGGTTTTAAGAGGGCAGTTGTTGGCCTCTCTGGAGGGGTTGACTCTTCCCTAGCGGCCTTCTTGGCAGTTGAGGCCTTAGGGAAGGAGAACGTTATCGGAGTTTCAATGCCCTACAAAACATCTTCCAAATCATCAAGGGAAGATGCAAGGTTAGTTGCAGAAGTCCTTGAAATTGAGTTCCATGAGATAGATATAACCCCACAGGTAGACGCCTACTTTTCACTATTTCCCAATGCAGACTCTGTTAGAAGGGGAAACAAGATGGCCAGGGAGAGGATGGCCATCCTCTACGACTTTGCCCACTGGAAGAAAGGACTAGTCCTTGGAACCAGCAATAAGAGTGAGCTCCTAATAGGCTACTCAACCAGGTGGGGAGACGGCGCTCACGACATTAACCCTCTAGGGGACCTTTATAAGACCCAGGTATGGGATATGGCCTCCTTCATTGGAGTTCCGGATAGGATAGTTAAGAAGAAACCTTCTGCAGACCTTTGGCCCGGCCAGACCGATGAAGGGGAAATCGGAATAACATACAAAACCCTTGACAAGATTTTAGTAGGCTACGTTGACTTAAGGCTAAGAAGAGAGGACCTAATAGGGGCAGGATTTGAACCTCAAGTTGTTGATAGAGTTTTAAGCATGGTTAAGAGGAGCCAGTACAAGAGGAAACTACCTATAATCTGTAAAATTGCCCGGAGAACTGTTGATAAAGACTTCCTCTACTTTAGAGATTGGGGGCTTTAGATGGTGGACTTTAAAGAACTTGGAACTTTTGGAGCTCTCCTTTTAAAGAGAAAAGGAGCAGACTACGGAGACCTCTTCTTTGAAAGGAGGTACACCTTCTCCGGAAAGTGTGAGGATAACAGAGTAGAGGACCTTTCCTGCGGAATTGAAGTTGGAGTGGGAATAAGGTTTATAAAGAACTTTAAAACTTACTACGGTTTTACAAACAGGCTTAACAGGAAGAGCATTGAGGAACTAATTGACAGGATATCGGCGGCTGCAAGGGAGGAAAAGGAGGTAATAGTAGACTTTAACGAGAAAAGGCCCCGATACAACGAGCTTGTAGAGGGACTCTCCTTTGAAATCCCGGTTGAGAAAAAGGTTGAATACCTTAAAAGGGCAAACGACGCAGCAAGGAGTATAAGCGATAGGATTAAGCAAGTTACAGTAGTTTTAAGGGACCAAATACAAGAAGTACTTATAGTAAACACTGAAGGGAACATAGTTGAAGACGTTAGGCCGAGGGTTGTTTTCTACACCTTAGTTGTAGCCTCAGATGGAGTTGAACTTCAGACAGGCTACGAACCTATTGGTCACCTTGGAGATTACTCGCTCCTTGAGAAGAACCCTCCTGAAGATGTAGCTAGAAAAGCTGCAGAAAGGGCTTTAAAGATGTTAAAGGCAAAACCGGCACCAGCAGGAAGGTTCACGGTAGTTATCTCCTCCCAGGCAGGTGGAACTATGATTCACGAGGCTGTAGGACACGGCCTTGAAGCCGACCTTGCAAACCAAGGGCTATCCGTCTATGCAGGGAAAGTAGGACAAAAAGTCGCATCGGAACTCATAACTGTAATAGATGACGGTCAGATGAAGGGAATGTACGGCTCAAGTGGATACGACGACGAGGGAACTCCAACGGGGAAAAACGTTCTAATAGAGAATGGAGTTCTAAAGGGGTACATGTCAGACATCCTTGAAGCCATGAAGTACGAGGAAATCCTCCCAACGGGAAACGGCAGGAGACAGTCGTACATGCACATTCCCATTCCAAGGATGACAAACACCTACGTAGCTCCCGGAGAGACAGACCCAAAGGAGATAATTGAGGATACGAAGGAAGGAATTTTAGTCGTCAAAATGGGAGGAGGTCAGGTAAACACGGTTAACGGAGATTTCGTCTTTGAAGTCTCTGAAGCCTACATGATTGAAAACGGAAGAGTTACAGAGCCCATAAGGGGAGCATCTCTGATAGGAAACGGTCCAAAAGTCCTTGAGGAAATTGACGCTGTAGGAAATGACCTCGGGTTTTCAATAGGAACTTGCGGGAAGGACGGTCAAGGAGTTCCCGTTTCAGACGGCCTTCCAACAATTAGGATTCCACAAATTACCGTAGGGGGTACCCGTTGAGGTTAGCAGCAATAAAGAACGTAGAGTTTGAGGACTTGGGAACTTTCAAGGAGACCTTTGAAAGGAGAGGAGTTAAGACTGAGGAGTTTAAGGGGTACGAAGGTGAGTTTCCATCCCCTCAGGATTATGACGTGCTGGTAGTATTAGGCGGTCCTATGGGAGTCTACCAGGAAGAGGAGTATCCCTTTTTAAGGGAGGAAGAGAGGCTGATAAAAGAGTTCTTCGAGGAAGGGAAGAAAGTTCTGGGTATCTGCCTTGGAGCTCAGTTAATAGCAAAAGTATTCGGTGCGAAAGTTGAAAAGGGTCAGTGGGGGAAAGAGATTGGCTGGAAACCGATATTCCCTCAGAGTGACCTTGAAATAATATACCGGGATGAAATAAAAGTGTTCCACTGGCACGGAGATACCTTTGAGATTCCAGAGGGAGCCGTAAAGCTGGCCTCATCTGCAATGTACCCAAATCAGGCATTTAGAGTTGGAAACAGAGTCATCGGCCTTCAGTTTCACCTGGAAGTGAACCCTGAGGGAATAGAGAGGTGGATTGAAGGATACAAGAAGGAACTCCAACAGGAGGGCATATCTGCCGAGGAAATAAGGGGGAAGGAGTCTGATTGGAAAAAGCTCAAACTCTACGCAGACGTGTTTACAGAGTACTTCCTGAAACTATAAAAAGAACCTTGACATCATACTAAATTCTAATAAGATAATGAAGCCGACAAACTTAGGATGATAGAGGTCTAAAAATGGGTAAAAGGACTGCTATAGCCGTAGCTTTACTGGTAGCCCTCTCTTCCTGCGGGGCAAAAGAGGAAAAGGCGGAACCTGTAAAAGTTAAAAAGGTATCAGGCGTTCAAACAAAACCGGTAGAGGTAGTTGAATTTGTAAGGAAGGCAACCTTCTCTGCAACGGTAATTCCGAAAGAGGAGATTTTCTCTTCGCCAAAAGTCGTCGGATACCTAATTCAGGAGAAGGTTAAAACCGGGCAGAGAGTAAAGAAGGGAGAGGTACTGGCAGTTATAGACAGTTCTGATATCAAACCCGACGTAGATAAGGCTAAGGCGGCCTTAAGGGAAATATATGCTGCTCAAAGAGAGCTCAACAAGGCTCTAGAGGAAGTAAGAGCCAACAAAAGGGCAGCAGAAGCTAATTACTCCTTTGCTAAGAGGACTTACGAAAGGTTTAAAGCCCTCCTGGAGGGAGAAGCGATATCAAAGCAGAAGTTTGAGCAGGTAAAGACCCAGTATGAGGCTGCAAAGGCACAGCTTGAAGCTGTAAAGGCAAAGGAAAAACAGATCCTTGAAAGAAAGAAGGAGTTAAAAGCAAAGGAAGAACAAATTTTGGCATCCTTAAAGAAAGCTAAAGCCTTCCTCTCCTACACCTACCTAAAATCCCCGGTTGATGGGATTGTCCTTCAGAAGTTCGTTGACAAGGGGAATCTCGTCTCTCCCCAGACCCCAGTTTATAAAATTGGATCTTTCCCGTTTAGGGTTAGAGCTTTCATAGATAACGTTTACTCAGATAAGATTGGCGTTGGAAGTAAAGTTATCGTAAGGATAAAGGGTAAAGAGTACTCAGGTAAGGTAGTTGAAATAGACAAAAGTGCAGACCCTATCTCCCACAAGTTTGGAGTAAAGGTTGAAACTGAAGAACCCATAAAAGCAATTCCAGGAACGTACGCCGTAGTTGAGTTCCCTTCAGTAAAAGTTGAGTCATTGGCCGTTCCAAAGAGCGCTATTTACAGGGTCGGAGCTCTTGAGTTCGTCTTCGTAGTTGAAAGTGGAGTGGCCCACTTAAGACCAGTTAAAACGGGCGAGACCTTTGGAGACATGGTCATAATTCTCTCAGGTCTCCATAAGGGAGAAAAGATTGCCGTAAGCAACGTTAACAAGCTAGTTGACGGAGCAAGAGTAGAGGGGTAAAAGAGGATGAAAAACATAAACCTAGGAATAGCAGGAAGGATAGCAAAAGCCTTCATAACGTCAAAGATAACTCCCCTTTTCCTTGTAGCCTCACTCTTAATAGGTATTGCAGCCGTCGTACTAACCCCTAAAGAAGAAGAACCCCAAATCGTTGTTCCTATGATTGACGTCTTCATTCCCTACCCTGGAGCCTCTGCAAAGGAGGTAGAGAGGAAAATCTCAACCAGGTTTGAGAAGTTATTCTGGGAAATAAAGGGAGTAGAGTACGTCTACTCTACATCCAAGCCGGGAATGAGTTTAATCATAGTAAGGTATAAAGTAAATTCGGATATGGAAGATTCTTTAGTAAAACTCTACGACAAACTAATGTCAAACTTAGATAAACTTCCTCCGGGAGCCCTTCAACCTTTAGTTAAACCTAAAGACGTAAACGACGTTCCCATAGTAACTTTAACCCTCTGGAGCCCCGACAGGAGTCCTTACGAGCTGAGGAAATTTGCAAAGGAAATTTGCCTCCAGCTTAAACAGGTAGAAAACGTATCAAAGTCCTGGATAATTGGAGGAGATGCAAGAAGGTTTAAAGTACTGGTAGATAAAGATAAACTAAAGAACTACCACCTTTCCCTACTTCAAATTGCAAATGCCATAAGGTCTGCAAACGTAAAACTACCGGCAGGAAAGGTAGACGAGAAGAACACAGAGTTCCCCGTAGAAGCTGGAGAGTTCATAAAGACAGTTGAAGACCTTGAAAATATAGTAATAGCGGTCTACAACGGGAAACCTGTTTACCTAAAGGACGTAGCTCAAGTTACAGATGCCCCAATTGACCCAGAAAACTATGTCTTTATCAGCTTTGGCCCCCACTCTGAGAAGAAAGGAGTAAGCAAGGAATTCCTCAAAGAGCACGGAAACCAGTTCCCCGCAGTAACAATTGCAGTTGCAAAGAAGAAAGGAACAAACGCCGTTGACGTAGCAAACGAAATACTTAAGAAGCTTGAGGAGGTAAAACCCCGCATACTTCCAGCCGACGTTCACGTAACAGTAACGAGGAACTACGGAAAGACTGCAGAGGATAAGTTTGAAGAGTTAATGTTCCACCTCGGAGTTGCCATTACAGCAGTAGTTGTATTCATCGGAGTAACACTCGGAATAAAGGAGGCTTTAGTCGTATCCATTGCGATACCGACAACCCTTGCTCTAACGCTCTTCATTGACCTATTAACAGGCTACACTTTAAACAGGGTTACCCTCTTTGCTCTAATCTTCACACTCGGACTCTTAGTTGACGACGCAATAGTCGTCGTTGAAAACATCCACAGACACCTGAAGTTAAAGGAAATGCCTCCTCTTCAGGCTGCAATCTACGCCGTTGCTGAAGTTGGTAACCCAACAATACTTGCAACCTTTACGGTTATAGCAGCCCTCTTACCCATGGCCTTCGTTAGGGGCCTCATGGGCCCTTACATGAAACCCATACCCGTTAACTCATCAATTGCAATGTTTTTCTCACTAATCGTAGCCTTTGTAATTTCCCCCTGGGCTGCATACCACCTCCTTAAGAAGGAAGCAGAGAAGGAAGAGGAAAAGATAGTCCTTGAAAAAACTTTAACTTACAGAATCTACAACCGGATAGTCAGACCCCTCCTTGACTCAGCAGTAAAGAGGTGGGCCTTCCTATTTATAGTTTTACTGATGATGGCAGGCTCAGTGAGCCTCTTCTTTACAAAAGCAGTTATAGTTAAAGTACTCCCCTTTGACAACAAGAGCGAGTTCCAGGTAGTAATAGACATGCCGGAAGGGACCTCTTTAGAGGATACGGCAAGGGTAACAAAGGCTATAGCAAACTACCTTCAGACAATACCTGAAGTGACAGACTATGAATCATACATCGGAACTGCATCTCCCTTTGACTTTAACGGTTTAGTAAGACACTACTTCCTCAGGAAGGGTGGAAACGTTGCAGACATAAGAATCAACCTCATAGACAAACATGAGAGGAAAAGGCAGTCCCACGATATAGCAAAGGAAGAAAGGCCAAAAATTCAGGAAGTTGCAAGGAAGGTAGATCCAAGGGCAAACGTTAAGATAGTTGAGGTCCCTCCAGGGCCACCGGTCCTTTCAACCTTAGTTGCCGAAGTTTACGGTAAGGACGATGAGGTAAGGAGAAGGATTGCAAAAGAGATTGAAGAGATCTTTAAGAAAACTCCGGGAGTTGTTGACGTTGATACTCTAGTTGACGACGACTACTACAAGTACGAGATAAAAGTTAAGAGGAGAAAGGCTAGGGAGTCTGGAGTTACTGAAGAGCAAATTGCAAACACAGTTGCAATGGCCCTCCACGGAGCTCAGGTTTCAGTTGCCCATACCGACTGGGACTCTGATCCCGTCCCAATCTGGGTTAGACTTCCAAGGGAGCAGAGGGACGATATAAACAAAGTCCTTGACCTAAACGTAATGAACGATAAAGGTAAACTGATACCTCTGAGGGAGTTAGTTGAAATCAAGAAGGTCCTTGCAGACAAGACAATCTACCATAAGAACCTTCATCCCGTATCCTACGTAATTGGAGACGTTTCAGGGAAGTACGAGGCTCCAATCTACCCAATATTGGCAATCAACAAATACCTATCTGAACACCCTCTCCCAGAGGGATACAAACTTGAGTATACCTTTATTCCACCTTCTATCCCCGATAACGACTTTAAACCAACGATGAAGTGGGACGGTGAGTGGCAGATTACTTACGAAACCTTTAGGGATATGGGAGGAGCCTTTATCGTTGCACTGATCCTTATCTACCTTCTAATAGTAGGTCAGTTCCAGTCATTCATTATCCCATTAATCATAATGGTGCCGATTCCCCTTACTATGATTGGAATAATCCCCGGCCACTGGCTTATGACTAAGCTCCTTGGGAAAATTACCTACTTTACGGCAACCTCAATGATTGGATTCATAGCACTTGCAGGAATCGTCGTGAGGAACTCAATAATCCTTGTTGACTTTATCCTCATGAGGAAGAAGGAGGGAGCTCCCCTAAAAGAGTCCATAATTGAAGCTGGAGCCGTTAGGTTCAGGCCTATAGTCCTAACTGCAGCAGCTGCAATGGTAGGAGCAGCAGTTATCCTCCTTGATCCGATATTCCAAGGGCTTGCAATCTCACTCCTCTTTGGAGTTTTTGCATCTACCATGTTAACCCTCGTTGTAATCCCGGTTATATATTACATGGTAGAGAAGAGAAACTGGCAAAAGAGCTAAAGTGATACAATAAAGAGGAACTATCAACTCGGGAGGAGCTATGAAAAGAAAACTGATTACAACAATTCTCCTAGGGGTATTTGCCCTTCCTATAGGGTCTTTCGCGGAGGATATCTGCAGCGTAAAGCCTGAAGCCGAAAGTAAAAAGATGACCCTTCCTGTAAAGTACAAGAAACTCAAAGAAGAAAATACAGAACTTCAGGAAAAGCTTCAAAATTGTAAAAGTGAGAAAGAAGGAGTAAGGGCCGAAATTGAAAACTTAAAGAGCCAAATTAGCTACTTAGAAGAAGAGAAGATGAAACTCCAGGCAAAACTGGCTTCTCTACCTTCAAAGGAAGAGCTTGAATCACAGATAGAAGAACTTGAAAGCAGGCTGGGGAGGTAGGTAAGATGAGGAAACTAATAGCTGCTTTTTCAATAGCCCTCCTTTCTGGAATAGGAGTAGCACAGGCTGGATGTCCCAGCCCAACGGATAAGTTCGTTCTCTATCCACCAGATTTTGCTTTCTACCCAGAGAGTTTAATTAAGGCTTACAAGGAAGCCTTAAAGGAGAATGAGGAGCTCAAGTTAAAACTCCAGAAGTGTCAGGAGGAACTTGCACTCCTAAGGGCCAAGGAGAAAGAACTGAGACAGAGGTACGGAGCTCTATCCTCTGAAGTTCAGAAGTTAAGACAGCAGATTGCTGAGATAGAGGCTCTCCAGCAGAGATTAGCAGAGCTGCAGAGAGAAGCTCAAAGTAAGCTCTCAAGTTGTGAGGAGATGCTCAGAAGGTGGCAGAGCCTTCCAAAGACTTACAAAGTTAAGAAAGGAGATACCCTATGGGGCATTGCTTCTAAGGACTACATCTACGGAGACCCTTGGCAGTGGCCCCTTATCTACAGGGCAAACAGGGATAAGATTAGGAATCCTCACCTCATCTTCCCCAAACAGGAACTCAAGATACCGAGGGATATTACCTGTAAGGATATAATTGAGGCAAGGAGAGAGGCCCTCAGGACTCCACCACCTCCAGGAGTTAAACCAAAGAAAGTTGGTCCTGTTAAGGCTGAAGAAGTTCCAAAAAGCGCAACCGACTACTTCCTGTGTAAGGGGTGTAAGAAATGAGAGTGAAGGAGAGCCGTGAACTGAGACTCCAGAAAGTAGTAACAAAGACTGGAGTGGAGCTCTGGAGAATTGTAGTAGCTCCGAACCACTTTTTCCTTGAGCAGAACCCTACAAAGCCCAGTAAGTACGGGACTGCTTACAGAGAAATAAAGAAAATCTACCCTGATTTCTATATGTTCTGGGAGATAAAGAACGACGAGTACACAGGGAGACTCCTAACTGGAACATTCCTTGAAAAAGAGGATATTGATAAGTTCATTGACTCTATTCTAAAAGAAGAAGACTACAAGAAATATGAAGACATAAAGGATGAAATAATTAAATGATTTAGGGGGGGAACCTTCCCCCTAATCTAAAACAATTCTATTTTTTCCTAGCCTTTTAGCCTTGTATAATCTCTCGTCAGCAATCTTAATTAAATCATCAAGGGAATCTATACTGTCCAAATCGTCCGGATAACCTGCGACTCCTCCACTAAAGGAAATTCTTCCTCCTATTCCAAAATCCACTTTAAGTAACCTTTTCCTTATTCTTTCAAGGGCTTTAAAAGCTTCCTCTTTCCTTGAATAAGGAAAGATAATTAAAATCTCTTCACCACCAAACCTAATGGGAATATCGGCCTTTCTTATTTCCTCCTTAATTATTTGAGCCCACTTCCTCAGAACCTCATCTCCTTTTTGATGGCCATAAGTATCATTTATCTTCTTAAAGTTATCCAAATCAAGCATCGCAACTGAAATAGGAAACTTTTTCCTATTCCAAAGGGAAAACAGTTTTTCCTCAACAAAAAGCTTTAAATAATTTCTGTTATATAAAGAAGTGAGGGGATCCATTATAGTAAGTCTTTTTATTTGTTTATCAAGGGAACTTATTTGTTTTGTAAGGTATACAATAAGAGAACCTACATCCTTAAACTCTTTTATAGAAAAACTTTTCAAAATTTTATTAATTTCTCTTTCATTTATAAATGCCCTCTTTTCTAAAAAATTTTTTTCAACTGAAGATATTAACTTTTCCAACTTAGAAAAATTGTCATTTACTTCTCCCCAAATAGAAGAAATTAACAGGAAACCAAATCCAGTAAAAACAAAACTCAAAACTAAAGTGCTTGCCATCCAATTATTAATGAACTTATTTTCTTGACTTCTATTAAATAAAGCAATAAAAGTCCCTTCTTTTTTTAATTCAACAAAAGCAGAGGCATATTTTTCCTTAAAAGGTAAACAAATAACAATGAAATCTTTATAATAGGAAACATGTTTACAAATATTATTCTTTTTAATCTCCCTTACAATGGAATAAAGTTTTTTTGGGAAAGCAAATTTTCTTTTATCATACTCAATATAGATCCCTTCTAATTCAGGAATTTTTAAAACAGTTTCCGATAGTTGATACTCTATAAACCTCTCGTTACTGTAAAGGTCAAACAAAATTTGAAAGTTAGTTTCAACAAGGTTAGAAAGGTAAACTAAATTCTTATAATAAACTTCTCTCACAGCTTTAGTTGAAAAGTAACTAAACAAAACAGTGATAATCAAGAGAATAAATCCTACAAGGAAAACTCTATGTAGCACATACCTTCTAAAAGATACCATCACTCCTTAACCGGACAAGGAAGAATTCTTTCCTTAGGTTCTTTATCTATAAGTTCAACCATTTCATTGGCAAGCTTCTCATAGGAAACTTCATGAACAAAGTCAACATCATAATTTTTAAGGTCCTTTAAACCCGTCAAAAAGATTATCCCATTTTCCCTTCCAAAGGAAATTAAGTTAATTAAATTCACAACCTTCAAAACTTGAGGATCAGGAAAGATATAGACGTAACTATACGTTACAAGTTTATCAAAAATCTCAGACGGAGATTCTTTAAAAACAATAATTCTAAAATACTTCCTAGGTAAGTATCTTTCAGCTATTGGTAGCATTTTACGGCTAATTGGAACGGCAACTCTAATTTGCTGCAATCTTTTCTTCTTCATAAAAGCCCTTATTGTCCTTACAGGAAGAGGAAAAATCCTTATTCCATAAACATTCCTTCTCTTTATATGAAGTTCTTCAGGGAAGAGGACAAAAGTATAAACTATTTTTTTAAAATTTCCTTTCTTTAAAATTCTAATAAGAGCTGGAGTTCCTATTACTAAATAGACATCACAATTGCTATCAACAGAACTAACATTATAATCGTACCCCTTTTCTTTTAAAACTTTTTCTAACTTCCTTTTAAGCTCCAAAGCAGGAGAAACTTTATAACTATTATAAATACATACCTTCTCTCCAGCATAGGCTATATACGGTATAAAAATTAATAGGAATAATGCAATCCTAACCATAAGGTTCTTTCTTCTCCTGGAACGTTGTCAGAATAAGTATAGTTTTTGTTAGTCAAGTTTATAACTTGAAACATTAGAGATAAGTTCTTTGAAAGGGAATAACGCAAGTTCAAATCAGTTCTATAAAAACCAGGAGTAGAAGAGACCCTTGAGTAAGCAACCGTAGAAAGATTTAGAGAAAGGGCACCTTTATCGTAAGTAATCCCACTTACAAACTTATTACGAGGAAAAGAAACACCCTCTTCAGGTACTCCTTTTACAGAAAAAACCCTGTTAAAGGAAAAGCCTACATCCCATGAATCAGAAAACCTCTTCTTTAAGGATAGAGAGAGTCCTTTCACTTTTACCGTAGTGCCGCTGTTATCCCACTTCCAGGTTACGGAAGAAAGCTTCCTCTTGTAGATAAAGTCGTGAAACCGTGAATAGTACAGAAAACCGGAAACTAGAAAAGTATCTCCGCTATACTCTAAGGAAGGCATTACAGAGTCTTCCTTTTCGCTATCAAGCTTAGGATTTCCCAGAAGGAACGAGTTATTCTTTATGTACATCTCCTCAAAGGAGGGTATCCTAACCGCCCTTCCCAAGTTGAGCTTAAAGTTTAAGTTCCTCGTTAAATTCTTCCTGTAGGAGAAAGAGGCACTTAAGTCCCTTCCCACGTCACTCGTCTTATGCCACCTTAAGTTAAAGAGGTAAAAGCTATCCTCAGTTGAAAAGAAGTATTGAACGTAAGGGGAGAATACGTAGCGGGACTTCTCCATTAAGAGGCTTTCACTACTTGGGAGCTCCCTCTTAGGGAAATTATCAAGCTTTGAAACAATAGAATTCATATCCACCGGAAAGCCGGCCACCATTGCTGCGATTTGAGGAGCAACCTCCCTCAAAGAGGAGGGGAAAAAGGTTGCAGAAATTGTACTCTTATATAAATCTACCTCGTAATAGTCAACGCCGATTAAAAAATCCCCAAGGCTGCCCTTTCTATTAAGCTTCAAACCAACCCCAGGTTCCCTAACGTGCCTTTTCTCAACTGCTAAAACACCGTAAGGGGCGAGACTACATATCTGATGGTTCTTCGGACACAGGTTATATCCCCTCTCAAGGAAAAAGAAGTTTAAGTTCCCCTTTAACTCTAAGTCCCAACCTCCTAGCTCACTCTTAAATCCCAGCTGGTTAATAAAAGCCCTCCTATCTGCATAGGTACTATCCCCTCCTGAAAAGAAGTGAGATATGGAAACCGGGAAGTGGTCGTCCCTATCAACAACATAACTCTTAAGGAAGAACCCCGATTCGTGGTTCAACTTAAGGTAAATGGAAGAGTGTTTGCTGAAAGGAGAGTAAACTCCCGAAACTCCAAGAGAATCTCTATAACTGCCGTGAGGAGTCTTCCACTGGTTGTAGTTAACCGATAGGATTCCTTTAAAACCTCCCTTTGAAAAGGACTTTATAAAGTTAAGGTCATCATCACCACCTGTACTTCCACTTACACGGAAGTCGGAGTTAACATCGTCTGAATCGTAGGTCACAAGGTTTATAACTGCCAAGGAGGCGTTAAACCCGTAAAGGGAGGTCATAGGACCGTAGGTTATCTCAACCTGTTTAACGTTATCAAGGGAGTAGTTATTGTTGGTGCTGAAAGATGAACCGTTTGAAGGGTCAAGTGTAGGTACTCCATCAATTAGAACCTGAACTTTCTCTGAGAAATAACTCTGGCGAATCCCGAGGGCTCCAACAGCCCTTAAGCCGAAGAAAGACCTGCGAACGTAAAACTCCGGAAGTTTATCAAGGAGCTCAAAAAGGTTCTTTGCCCCTAAACGGTCTATCTCCTCCCTGGTTATAACGATTGTGTACCTTGGAACCTCTGAAAGTGAGGTCTCCTCACCTGTAGCAGAGAGGACCTTAAGCTCCTGTTTGAGAATGTAGTAGGAAAAGTTCTCCTGAGAAAGAGAAGCTTCAACGGGGAGGATAGACAAAATGACTAAAGGGAGAATTCTCCTCACTCCTCCTCCGAAATCTTAAGGAGGTTCGCAGCTATCACAGGAATTTCCTTTTCAAAAACCGTCAACATATCAACCAGATAGATATCATCCTTTATTCTACCAACTACTGGAACCTGACACCTTCTCATCCTCCTATCAATTTCGTGAGGAGACAAACCGTCAACCTCAACTGCGACACAGTAAGTTGGAAGAGTTTGAAGGGGAAGAGCTCCCCCTCCAACTTCAGCCTCATCCTCAACTATCCTCACCTTTCCCCTAAAGCCTTTAAGCTTAAGCTCCCTAACGAGCTCCCTTGCCTTGTTAAAGATGTCTTCCTTACTCTGGGAGAGAAACCTCCAAACGGGAATCTCCTTTAGGGCAAGCCTCTCATCAAGGTAATACCTTAAAGTAGCTTCAAGAACGGAAAGGGTCATCTTATCAACCCTTAAAGCCCTGTTTAGGGGATGCCTCTTTATCCTCTCAATAAACTCCCTCTTTCCGAGAATTATCCCGGCCTGAGCTCCCCCGAGGAGCTTATCACCACTAAAAGAGACAACGTCCACTCCAGCCTTTAAAACTTCCTGAACTGTAGGCTCGTAGGAGAGCCCCAGTTTCCTAACATCTATAAAGCTACCGCTTCCAAGGTCTTCATAAACGGGAATTCCGTACTTCCTTCCAAGCTCTACTAACTCCTTAGTTGAGACAGAGTGGGTAAACCCGAGGACTTTGTAGTTACTGGTGTGGACCTTTAAGAGGAGACCGGTATTCTCGTTTATAGCAGACTCGTAATCCCAAATGTGAGTCTTGTTCGTAGTTCCAACCTCCCTTAAAATGGCCCCGCTCTGCGCCATTACGTCGGGTATCCTGAAGGAACCTCCGATCTCTATCAGTTCTCCCCTTGAAACTATGACTTCCTTACCCTTTGAAAGGGCAGAGAGGACTAGGAGAACTGCTCCGGCATTGTTGTTAACTACACAAACGTCCTCAGCACCCGTTAGTTCCTTCAAAATCCACTCAAGGTTCCTGTACCTTAACCCCCTCTTTCCTTCTTCAAGGTCGTACTCTAAGTTAGAGTAACCAGTTATTACAGAAACTAGGTTTTCGGCAACCTTATTCCCAATGGGAGCCCTTCCAAGGTTTGTATGGAGGACTACTCCCGTTGCGTTAATTACCCTGTGAAGTCTCGGTCTTAGGAGCCCCTTAAGTACCTCTTTTACCCGCAACTTTAATTCTTCATAGTTAACCTCTTTAACCTCTCCTCTGCTTATTTGAGAGCGGAGCTCCCCAAGAACTTGATTTACCGCTTTCTTCAGGAAGAAAGCAGGTTGACCGTCAAGGATTTCAATTAAGTCCTTATCCTTTAAAAACTTATCAACTTTCGGAATTTGCCTGTAGAGCTCCTCCATCTACATCGTCCCCTTTATAAAAGAGGCTAAACTAACCAAAGAAGCCTGAGAAACAACTTCGGGGAAAAGCCCCAGAATTATTAGTATAAATGAGGATATAAAAACTGCTGCGTAGGAGGAAAAGCCAACTGGAACTCCTTCCTCTCTCCCCTCCTTCATAAAGGCAAAGACTATCGGCTTTAAGTAAAAACCGAGGGAGATTAAGCTTGCCAACATAACGATAACAGCAGGAAGGACCTTTCCAGCCTTTATTAGGGCAACAAGAACGTAGAACTTAGCCCAGAAACCAAGGAGAGGCGGAATTCCGGCAAGTGCCATAAAGATAACTACAGACAGGAGGGCCAAGAAGGGACTCCTCCCGTAGAGACCCCTCCACTCTGTGAGGTTCTCCCCTTTAAAGCCTTTCACGGTTAAAAGTGAAATAATTCCAAAGGCTGCAATCGTCATAAACGTGTAGGCAAAAAGGTAGAAGAAAACTGAGTAAACCGCAAGGGCTGGAAGGGTTGCAACGGCAGTAAGGATAACTCCAGCGTGGGATATTGAGGAGTAGGCAAGCATCCTCTTAAGGTTTTCCTGTCCCAAAGCTGCAAAGGCCCCAAACAGGGCTGAAACTAGACCGAAGATAAGAACGGCCTCACCCCACCTTTCAAAGGCCGGAAGGAATACCGGGAAAAAGAGCTTTAAAAGGGCAACAAAGACGGCAACTTTAACTGAAGCTCCCATAAAGAGGGTAACTGGAGTTGGAGCTCCGTGGTAGGCATCCGGCATCCATCCGTGAAAGGGAACAGCACCGACTTTAAAGAGGAAACCAGATAGAACGAGAGCTATTCCAATTAAGGCAGCCACAGAGAAGTTGGACTTTAAGCTAGAAGAGACCTCTGGATAGAGAGTGCTACCCGTAATTCCGTACAGGACGGCAAAACCGTAAGCTATAACCGCTGCTCCGATTGAACCTAGAATAAAGTACTTTAAAGCCGCCTCCTTACCCCTGTAGTCCCCCCTAAACAGGGCCATAAGGATGTAGATTGAAATTGACATTACCTCTAGGGAAACGAAGAGGGTGGCGAGTTCGTTGGCCTCCACCATCAACATCCCACCAAGGGCAGCAAATATAAGCGTATAGTAAAACTCCCCGACGTAGCCCGTTGGAAACTTCTCAATGTAGTCGTAAGAGACCAGAACGGTTAAAAGGAGAGTAAAGAGTATCAAAAGCTGCGATAGAGCAGAGAGGAGGTCCTTCTTTATAAAGCCGTTAAAGGCCTCTTGAGGGGAGAAGGGAGAGTAAAGGGCAACGAGAACAACAGCAACACAGGTAACGGCAAAAGTTATAGTAGAAAAGAGGCCGTTTTTTCCCCTTGAAGGTAAGAACAGGTCTAGAAGAATTAAGAGAATAGCAGAGCCAACTAGAAAGAGCTCAGGAACAAAGAGAGAAATGTTTAAGTTCATCTTAAACGCCCCCTAAAAGCTCATGGGTGTATACGTGAAGAAACTTCATTATAAATTCGGGGTTAAAGCCCCACCAAACCACTAAAATCGCTAAAAGGCCTAACGAAAGGAGCTCCCTCCTATCAAGGTCTTCAAAGGAGAGAACCTTCGGCTCAAGGAAGAAGACGTTCCTGTATGTATAGAGCATGTAGGCAGCTCCAAATATAACGCCAAGGGCCATAAGGTAAGCAGTAAGGTGCGAAGCCTTATAACCTCCAAGTATTGTAAGGAACTCCCCTACAAAGGAGCTAGTTCCAGGAAGGCCAACGTTCGCCATGGTAAAGAGCATACCAAGGGTAGCAAGTTTTGGAGCAAGAGCAGCTAACCCTCCCATCTTTGATATCTCCCTGGTATGGAGCCTTTCGTAGATAACTCCTACCAAGAAGAAGAGGGCCCCACTAACTAGACCGTGACTTAACATCTGAAAGATGGCTCCCTCTATCCCTTGAACAGTTAGAGAGAAGAGACCTATCATAACGAACCCCATATGGGAAACAGAACTGTAGGCAATAACCTTCTTAAGGTCCTTCTGAACAAGGGCTACAAGTGCAGTGTAGATAACAGCAATAACCCCCAAAACGAAAATTATAGGAGCATACATCCTGTAAGCCTCTGGAAAGAGGGGAAGGGAAAACCTCAAAAATCCGTAGGTTCCCATCTTCAGCAAAACTCCGGCAAGTATTACACTACCGGGAGTTGGAGCCTCAACGTGGGCATCTGGAAGCCAAGTATGGAAAGGGAAAACGGGAACCTTAACTGCAAAGGCTATAAAGAAGGCCCAGAAGAGCCACTTCTGGAGCTCCAGAGGGAGTTTTACGCTTAGGAGGTGCTGAAGGTCAAAGGTGAAGTTTCCAGTTAAAGAGGTGTAAAAGACGACCAAAACAACCATTCCGACGAGGAGGAAGATACTTCCTGCAAAGGTGTATATGAAGAACTTTAAGGCGGAGTAAATTCTCCTCTCCCCTCCCCAAATTCCAATTATCAAGGACATCGGAACTAACATCGCTTCCCAGAAGATGTAAAAAAGTAGGAGATCAAGGGAAACGAAAACCCCTAACATGGCAGTCTCTAGGAGGAGAAGGAGGGCGTAGAAGAGCTTCTTCCTTCTACCAATGTAGTTCCAGGCAGAGGGAACGGCTATGAAAGTTAAGAGGGCGGTCATGAGGACCATCACCAAACTAAGACCGTCAACTCCAACCTTGTACTTAATTGAGAGGCTCGGTAACCAGTGGCCGTAGTCAATAAACTGGAAGGAGGAGGACTTAGAAGGGTCAAACTGGAAGAGCAGTAAAACGGCAAGGACTAAGACGAGACCTGTGGTAACCAAAGCTATCCACTTAGCCCTCTCCTCACTCCTACAGAGGGCAATTAAGAGAGCTCCAAAAAGAGGCAAAACCAGCATTAAGCTAACCATCAATCCACCCCTAAACCAGCCAGATAATTGTTATAACAAGGACTAAACCGAGAGCAAAGTAAAGGGCGTAGGCGTTAACAACCCCCGTTTGGCTCAGCCTTAAGACCTCTCCAAAATACCTGCTGAAGAGGGCAACGCCGTTCACAACTCCGTCTATAACGTACTTATCAACGAAGGCAGAAATCCTACCAACTCCAAAGCCAACTCCTCTAACAAACAGGTAGTAGTAAATTTCATCAAAGTAGTACTTGTTGTAAACGACAGTGTAGAGGGGTTTTATGAGGGGATTTTCCGTAATAACTTCTGGAGATAGCTTCCTCCAGTAGTAGAAGAGGGCGGCAACTATGAGGCCCAAAAGAGCGAGGGATACCGTTATAAATACTAAGGAGAGTTCAGTAGAGTGGGAAACCTCCCTCAAGTGGTTGGGAACGCTCCTTCCCAAAAACTCAGTAAACCATCCCTCAAGGAAACCGGCAAAAATGGAAGGGACGGAGAGGATAATTAACGGAACCGTCATAACAGCGGGAGATTCATGGAGGTGCTTTCTCTCCCTTTGGCCGAACCTCTCTTCCCCGAAGAAGACGAGGAAGATTAACCTACCCATGTAGAGGGCAGTCAGGAGAGCTCCGAGGGTCAAAAAGAGCCACCACAACAGGTGACCGTTTGCGTAAGTTGAAAGGATTATCTTGTCCTTACTGAAAAAGCCGGCAAAGGGAGGAATTCCGACCAGAGCTAAACTTCCAATTATGAAAGTGGTTCCGGTAACTTTCATGTACTTGAAGAGCCCTCCCATCTTCCTTATGTCCTGCTCACCGTCCATAGCGTGAATTACACTTCCGGAACCAAGGAAGAGAAGGGCCTTAAAGAAGGCATGGGTAAAGAGGTGAAACATGGCAAAAACGTAAGCCCCTGCACCTAAGGCTGCAAACATGTACCCAAGCTGAGAAAGGGTTGAGTACGCAAGAACCCTCTTTATATCAAACTGGGTTAAACCTACGGTGGCCGCTCCAAAGGCTGTAATCACTCCAATTATCCCAACAACATCAAGAACGCTACTGCCATCGTAAATAGGCCAGCACCTAGCCACCATAAAGACTCCAGCAGCGACCATGGTTGCTGCGTGGATGAGGGCCGAAATCGGAGTAGGTCCCTCCATAGCGTCAGGAAGCCAGGTGTGGAGAGGGAACTGGGCAGACTTACCAACTGCTCCTCCAAGGAGGAGAAGGGCTATCAAACTGAGAACCCCTGCAGAAACCTTTGAAACCTGAGAGAAGACCTGATCAAACTCTAGAGAACCGAAAACCCAGAAAATAGAAACCAATCCAAGAATAAACAGGAAGTCACCAACCCTGTTCATCAGGAAGGCTTTAATTGCAGCATCGGCGGCCCTCTTCCTTTTAAACCAGAAACCGATAAGCAGGTAAGAGGAAAGGCCGACTGCCTCCCAACCGAAGAAGAGCTGAAGGAAGTTCGGTGATAGAACCAAAACAAGCATTGAAAATGTAAAGAGGCCTAAGTAGGCAAAGAACCTATCGTACCCAGGGTCTTCTTCCATATAACCTATAGAGTAGAGGTGAACAAAGAAGGAGACGAAGTTAACAACAAAAAGCATAACGGCAGTTAAGGAGTCAACGTACCCTCCAAATGAGGCAGAAAGACCTCCGGAAACCAGCCAGGTAAACCAGCTCTCACTTATAACTCTTCCCCCCATAACTTCAAAGAGGAGGTAAGTGGATAGGAGGAGGGAGATACCAACTGTAACAAGGCCAAAGTAGTGGCCCTTTCTCTTTAAGGAGCCAACTCTAAAGAAGACCCCAAGGCCAGATATTAGGAAAGAGATAAGGGGTAAAGCCGCTATCCAGAACGTTATTCCCATTCCTACCACCTCAGAGAGCTGTAATCTTCAGTATTAACACTCCCTCTCAACCTGTAGAGGGCAACTACTATAGCAAGGCCAACGGCTGCTTCAGCCGCAGCAACAGCAAGGACGAAAAAGACAAAGATTTCCCCGTAGAGATTCCCATGAACCTTTGAAAAACCTACAAAGAGAACGTTTGCACTGTTTAAAAGGAGCTCCAGAGAGAAAAAGAGGGAGATTACATTCCTCCTTACAACAATCCCAAAAAGGCCTATACAGAAGAAAAGAGCGCTGAGTATTACATAACCGATCATTTCTCCCTCCTTCCAACGGCAACGGCACCAATGGTAGCTACGAGAAGGAGAACAGAGATAACCTCAAAGGGCAGTAGGAACTTGTAAAAGAGTGGAGATGCAAGCTCCTTTGCCCCTGAAATCTCTACCTTCGGAACTCTACCTAAGTTAGCTAAACCATAAACAATCAGGAGGAAGAAGATACCTGAGAGGAAACCTCCCAGAGAGACAAATCCTAAACTTAAAGGTTCCTCCCTAACCTTCTTCAAATCCATAGTCATAAGGGCAAAGAGGTAGAGAACTATAATAGCCCCACCGTAAACAATTACTTGAACAATTCCTATAAACTCGGCTCCTGAGGCAAAGTAAACAGCTCCAAGGGAAACGAAAGAGCCAAGCAGGAAAACTCCTCCCCTTATAACGTTCCTCTGGGTAACTGCCAACAGGACCAAGACCACAGAAAGGAAACCAAATAAGTAGAAGAAAACTTCATTCATTTCCTCTTCCTCTCCCACTCCTGATAGTACTTCCCCAGCTCTAAAAGGTCCTCTTTATGAAGGATGAGCTTCTCTAACCTATACTGGGAAAATTCGTAGATATCGGTCATAACTATAGCGTCCCTCGGGCAGGCCTCAACGCAAAGGCCACAGAAGAGACACCTGGTTAAGTCTACGGTAAAGTCAACAAGCTCTTTTTTACCGTCCTTCCCCTCAGTCATTTCCATGTCTATAACGTTGCTCGGACACATTTCGGCACACAAGAAACAGGCTTCACACCTGTAGGAGCCATCAGGGTTAAGCTTCAGAGCGTGTATTCCCCTAAACCTATCCCTCGGAGGGACTTTCTCGTAAGGGTAGTGAACAGTCACAGTAGGCTTAAACATCGTCTTAAGCGTAACCTTCATCCCCTTTAACAGGTCTGAAAAGGTAACTTTCTTCAAAACTCCCATTTTCTCTCCTCTTCTAACCAACGAGTAAGGCCTCTACAGCAGCAATAAAAATGTTCAGTATAGAAAGGGGAAGGAAAACTTTCCACATAATGCTCAACATCTGGTCAAACCTGTAGCGGGGAAAAGTTGCCCTCAACCAAAAGGATAGGAATACGAAGAAACTAGCCTTAAGTAGGTGGTAGAGAACCCCAAGGATTGGATACTCCTTCGCAAAAGGACCGCTCCAGCCTCCAAAGAAAAGCAGGGAAACAACTAAGGATAGAACTATAATGTTTATGTACTCGCCGAAGAAGAAAGCAGCAAACCTCATTCCAGAGTACTCCGTGTGGAAACCACCAACCAGCTCACTTTCACCTTCGGGAAGGTCAAAGGGAGGCCTATTTATCTCGGCAATCATCATAACTAAAAAGATTAAAAAGGCTATAGGCTGATAGAGAATTCCCCAACCGTGGGACTGCTGCCACTTTACGATCTCGTTAAAGTCAAAAGAGCCAAATAGGATTACAACTGCCATAAGGGCAAATCCCATAGGAAGTTCATACCCTAAAACCTGAGCAGCAGCTCTCATCCCAGCTAAAAAGGAGTACTTGTCGTTTGAGGAGTAACCTGCAAGGAAAAGGGCGTAGATTGATATCGCACTCATTGCCATAACAAAGAGCAAACCTGACTTCATCGGAACGGCATTTATAAACCCTATAGGAACAACGCTTGCAGCAAGGAGAGCTGAAAAAACGCTAAAGGAGGGAGCAACTATAAAGAGGAACTTATCAGAGCCCTTTGGGATGACGTCCTCCTTGAAAATCAGCTTTATTGCATCGGCAATCGGCTGAAGTATTCCGTGGGGGCCTACAACCATAGGGCCGGGCCTTTGCTGCATATGACCTAATACTTTCCTCTCAAGGTAAGTTATAGGAGGAACGGCAATCAACATTAAAAGAACGATGAAAAGAAGGCTTAAGAAGTTATCAATCACTTCTTGGGACCTCCCCAGATAAAGCAGGTAGTATCAACGAACTTCTTATTCATCTCTTTAAGCCTTTCGGCAATTATCCTTGCTATCTCCTCAAGGAGTTTAATGGCAAGTTGAGGATCTTCCTCCTTCAACTTTTCATACCCTTCTCTAGTTAGAATGAGGGCATGAGTCTCTTTAAGGGCAACTGCCTTTGAAGAGTGGAGTTTATTGCTGAAAAATGAGAGCTCCCCAAGAGGAGTCCCCTCCTCACTAACGGCAACCCTCACCATATTTCCAAAGGGATCAGGCCTGTAAAGGCCAACTCTTCCTTTAACTATGAAGAATATCTTATCCCCAGGATCTCCTTCCTCAAATAGAACTTCATCCTTTGGGTAGACCTTATAGTCAAGGTAGTTGGCTATCTCCTGAAGTTCCTTCTCCGTAAAGTTCTCAAAAAGTGGGAACTCCCTCGCAAGCTCTACTTTAACCATCTACTCCTCCGAAATTTCACATTTAACTCCCGTTAAGAATGGGAAAGCCCCCCTTAAGAGGTTTGAAACGTCCCTGGTAAACCTCTCTACCCTAAGTAGAGCATGACCTTTAGGAACTCTCTCATCCTTTACCGACTTAACGGTAATTTCACCGCCTTCCGTTTTTAAAACTACTAACTCTCCCTTAAAGACATCCGGGTTAAGGTATAAAGCCCTCTCACCGGCTACCTTTGCAACGTTTTTAGAGTAATAGCTTACAGAGTTCCAACCGGTTCTGTTTGGTAGGACTGTGAGGAGGAGCTCTCCCTCTTTCCTGTCTAACTTCCTTACTCCCGGCTCTTTAGTAACTTTAATCTCAACATTCTCCTCACTCTCAATCTCACAAGCGGGAAGTTGAGAGAGGAAGTCTATTAGGGAACTTTCAACCTCCAAGTCGGTGTTAAGGGAAAGTTCTCCTTCAATTCCTGTAAAAGTTCCTTCCTTCTCAAGTCCCAGTTCAATAGGAATAACGAGGTCTGCAAGGGGGACTTCGTGGGTATAGAAGGGGGTAAAGAGAACTGTAAACTCAGCCTCCGGAAGTTCAAGGCCGAAGAAGTCCCTATCAAACTCAGCATTAACTATAACGTTCACCTCACCTTCAAGCTCTTTAGGCCCTTTAAGGTTAAACCTATTAATAACCCCTAAGGAGTTGGCTTTCGGCGGAACGGCAACTAAACTACAGTTACCGGCCCTATCTGCAAGGTAAGCAACAGTCTTACCTATCTCCTCAGCCTCAACAGAGTAAGGTGTTAAACCGGCAAGGATGAAAGCTACCCTTTTACCCCTTAAAACTTTAGCAACGGAGTCTATATCCTTACTACCGCTCGTGTAGGAAGTATCAAAAGTTCCCAATATTAAGTGTTTCAAAGTATCCACTATCTCCGTTTGAGGGACAGATAGGGTGGAGAAAGAGACCGAATCAAGCTTTGAAGGGAAAGTACCAAGGCGGATTAACCTTTTCCCCTTTTGAATAACAGCAAGCCTTAAAAGGGTTGAGACAACAGGGGTTATTTCCTCCACAAAATCTCCAACCAGGAAGATTAGGTCTGAGTCATAGATTGAAGATAGGGAATCTGTTTTAGGAGCTCCCGTTACAGATGCAATTCCCCTCAGGAGGTTAAGGTAACCTAAAGAGTCACTAACAGCCTGATTTCCAAAAACAGCTTTAAGCCTATCTAGCTCCTCGTTAGTTAAGGAGCTCTCTAAAAAGAGGTTCACTCTCTTTCCGATAACTCTTTCCCTTAGAACCTCTAGAGCTTGGGCAAAGGAAATCTTCTTAAGCTCTCCACCTTCCTTTAAAAGGGGCTCCTTCAACCTCTTATCAGAGTAGATAATATCCCAACCCCACTTCCCTCTAACGCACAGATAACCTTTGTTGTGGCCTTCGTTGATTCCTATTCTTCCAACGGCCCTTTTAACCTTCTTGTGATAGGTGTCTATTTCAACCCTACACCCGCTACCGCAGAGGGAACAGGTAGTCCAGGTCTTAGTCATTCTCCAGGGCCTATCCTTATACTTAAAAGCCCTATCTAGGAGAGAACCTACAGGGCAGACGTCTACACAACTTCCACAGTGTTCACAGCCACCCTCAAGGAAATCTCCATTAAAGGGAGATATGTAAGCCTTATACCCCCTATTTAAGATTCCCAAGACCCTATTACCCATATTCTCGCCACACATCCTTATACAGCGGCGGCAGAGGATACACCTATCGTTGTCTATCTCAATTAAAGGCCCTTGAATCACTATATCCTTCTCACGGCGGGGCTCTCTATAGCGACTCTTCTTAGGACCGTTCCTAAACCCTGTCATCTGAAGTTCACACTCACCAGACTTATCACAGATGGGACACTCAAGGGGATGGTTATTCAGAATCATCTCAATAACTCTAGCCCTTGCAAGGCGGACCCTCTCAGTATTGGTCCTAACGACCATGTTCGGCATAGCCTTTAAAGTACAGGCGGTAACTAGGCGGGGAGCTCCTTCAACTTCAACCAGACAGACCCTGCAGGCTCCCTCTGGGCGGAGCTCCTTGTGGTGACAGAATACGGGAATTATTATTCCGTTCCTCTGAGCAACCTCTAAAACGGTTTCTCCGGGAAAAGCTTCACACTCCTTACCGTCAATAACTATCTTAAAGCTCTCCATTAGACACTCCTAAAGGGGCATCTTCCAAGTCTAACGTGCAGAAGGTACTCATCTTTAAACTTCCGGACCGTTGAGGCAGCAGGGTTGTGAGCTGCCATTCCAAGACCGCAGAAAGAGTTTTCCATAGTCTCAGAGATAGAGAGGATAACATCAAAGTCATCCTCACTTCCCTTACCTTCTTCTATCCTCCTTAAAATCCTAACCAGCCAGTCTGTTCCCTCTCGGCAGGGAGTACACTTACCGCAGGACTCGTGTCTGAAGAACTCAGTTAGCCTGAGTGCAGCCTTAACTATACAGTCGGTCTCATCAAGAACCATAATTGCCCCTGAACCGAGCATTGTTCCCGCCTTAGCAAGGGAAGGAAAGTCCATGGGGACGTTTATCTCCTCACTGGTTAAAACGGAGCTTGAGGCCCCTCCCGGGAAAACCGCCTTTAGCTTCCTATCTTTAACTATCCCTCCGGCGTGTTCAAAGATTATCTCCTCTAAAGGAGTTCCCATAGGAAGCTCATAAACTCCAGGCCTCTTAACCTTCCCGCTGACCGGAAAGAGCTTCGGACCGGGACAGTCTGGAGAACCTATCTGGGAGTACCACTTCCCCCCTCTCTCAATTATTAGAGGAATGTTGGCAAGGGTTTCCACGTTGTTAACCACTGTAGGTTTCCACAGGTAACCTGCATTAACGGGAAAGGGAGGCTTTATCCTCGGCTCTCCCCTCTTTCCCTCCAACGACTCAATAAGTGCAGTTTCTTCACCGCAGATGTAGGCTCCTGCACCGCTGTGAACGTAAAGGTCAAAGGAGAAGTCAGTTCCTAATATGTTCTCTCCTAAAAAACCCCTTTCGTAAGCCTCAGCTATTGCCCTCTCTAAAATCTTCCTCCCTATAGGGTATTCACCCCTTATGTAGATGTACCCGTAGCGGCATCCCGTTGCATAGGCACCGATTAACATTCCCTCAATCAGGGCGTGGGGATCCTTTTCAATTATTACCCTATCCTTAAAGGTACAGGGTTCCCCTTCATCGGCGTTACAGACAAAGAACTTGGGCTCCTTAACGTCTGCAGCCGCAAACTCCCACTTCATACCTGTGGGAAAACCTGCTCCTCCACGACCCCTTAGTCCGCTTATCTTAACTTCCTCTACCACGTCATCTGGGGTCATCTCCTTAAGGGCCTTCTTAAAGGCCTGATACCCGCCGCCTGATAGGTAGACATCTATGGTATGGGAGTTTTCCTTATCAACGTTCCTGAGCAAGAGCTTTTCCATCAACTACTCCCCTTTCCAGCCAAACTTCTTCAAAATCTGCGGGAGCTCCTCCTTCTTAACCCTTAAAAACCTCTCTTCGTTAATCGTTAAGGCTGGAGCCCCATCACAGAGGCCCATACACTCGTACTCCTCAAGGGTAAAGAGACCGTCAGGAGTAGTTTGGCCAACCTCTATCCCAAGCAACCTTTTAAGCTCGCTCACGATATCCTCAGCACCGTTTAGCATACAGGAGAGGTTCGTACAGACTCTTATAACGTACTTTCCCTTCTCCTCAGTATGAAACATTGCATAGAAGCGGGCAGCTTCTTCAACCTCAACTAAAGGAAGTTCAAGTTCCTGAGCGATTATCCTGATGATCTCCGGATCAATTCTTGAAAAGTTCTTCTCAGCAATCCAGAGCGAAGGTAGAGTGTAAGACTTCAGGCTCGGGTACTTATTTGAAGCCTTTAACTTCTTAATCTCCTCCCTAAACTCTTCATAGGTCATCTATCAACCTCTCCCATCAGTGGATCAAGACTTCCAATTATTGAAATAACGTCTGCAAGGTAGTGACCCTTTAAGAGCTGTGGCAGTATTGAGATGTTTATTAAGGAAGGAGGTCTAATCCTCAGCCTGTAAGGTTTATTTGAACCATCACTCACTATGTAGTAGCCCAGTTCTCCCCTCGGCCCTTCAACGGCTGCATAGACCTCACCTGGAGGTGGAGTTATACCGTGAATTACAAGTTCAAACTGCTGTATTAAGCCAACCATAGTGTTATAAACTTCCTCTTTAGGAGGAAGGATGACAGTCGTATCCTCTATCTGAACCGGACCTTCCGGCATCCTCTCAAGGCACTGCTTTATAATCTTTAGAGATTCTCTCATCTCGTCCATTCTAACCCTGTAACGGTCGTAAACGTCACCGCCGGTATAGACAGGAACCTCAAAGTCAAGTTCATCGTAAACGCAGTAGGGGTAGTACTTCCTAACATCGTAATCGCAACCTGCAGCCCTTAAAGTTGGCCCAGTTATCCCCCAGTTTATGGCAGTCTCCTTATCAATTATCCCTACTCCCTTAGTTCTTGACAGCCAAATCCTGTTTTCAGTTAAGAGAGTTTCATACTCGTCTAACTTCTCAGGGAAAAACTCAAGGAACTGGTTGAGCTCATCTAAAAACCTATCCGTCGTATCTGCAGCAACTCCGCCAATCCTCATATAGCCCGTATGGAGCCTTCCGCCGGCAATCTCCTCAAAGAGGTCAAGTATCTTCTCCCTCTCCCTGAAGGCGTAGAGGAAAACGCTCATAGCTCCAAGTTCAAGGGCATGGGTCCCAAGCCATATTAGGTGGGAAGAGATACGGGTAAGTTCAGCCATTATTACCCTTAAAAACTGGGCCCTACGGGGGATTTTGTCCTCTATCCCCAGCAACTTCTCAACGGCTAGAACGAAACCGAGCTCGTTGGAATTGGCAGAGACGTAGTCAACCCTATCAAAGACGGGAAGGATCTGCATGTACTTCCTGTGTTCTGCTAACTTCTCAACACCCCTGTGGACGTAACCGATTACCGTGTCGGCGTTAACTATCTTCTCTCCTTTTAATTCAAGAATGAGCCTCAAAACTCCGTGGGTTGAAGGGTGTTGAGGCCCCATATTTAGTATCAAATCGGCCTTCTCTCTCTCCATTATCTACTCCCAGTCCCAAACGTCACAGGGGGCTTCCTTGCCCTCAAGTGGAAAGTCTTTACGAAGGGGAAAGTAAGGGTACTTTTGAGGTAAGAGGAGCTTTCTCAGCTCCCTTCCTGTAAACCTTACTCCAAACATCTCGTAAGCTTCCCTCTCAAGCCAATCAGCAGCCTTCCAGAGCTCCACAACGGAAGGAACTTCGCCACCCTCTGCCCAGCACTTAACCCTTAAGTTGTGCCTAAGGGAAAGGGAACGGAGGTGGTAAACAACCACAAAACGGGGATCTCTATCGGGGTAATCAACTACAGTCAGGTCAACAAGCATATCCATTTTAAACCTGTCATCGTGCTTTAAAAAGCCCATAAAGGTCAAGAGAACTTCTTTTTCAACCTCAAGGGAGGTCTCACCCCTTAAGTTCGGAAGTTCCCTTACCTTCCCTTTAAACTCATCCTTTAGAACATCAACCAGACTATCACTTAAGTAGAGCATCCTTCTCCACCGCCAACTATTATTGGCTTATCCCTCTTAATCTTCTTCTTTAAGAGAATTAAAGCCTCGTAGAAAGCTTCAGGTTTTGGAGCACACCCTGGAACGTAGACGTCTACCGGAACTATACAGTCAAGCCCCCTTAGTGTAGAGTAGGTCTGGAAGATGTTACCGCTTATAGCACAACTACCTACCGCAATAGCCCACTTAGGATCCGGCATCTGATCCCAGAGCCTCTTTATGATTGGAGCCATCTTCCTGCTTATCGTTCCACACATCAAGAGGAGGTCACACTGCCTCGGTGTGTTCCTGAAGATAACGCCGAAACGGTCAAAGTCGTAACGGGAAGCAGCAGCTGCCATCATCTCAATTCCGCAACAGGCAGTTGCGAAGGCAAGGGGCCATAGAGAACCTTTCCTTCCCCAGTTGATAAGTTCTTCAAGCTTAGTTAAGAAAATTCCCTCTCCTATTCCCACTTTAGAGCTCCCTTTAATAAAGCGTAGAGAAATCCGACTAAAAGAATTCCAACAAAGAGGAACGCTTCAATAACCCCAAATACTCCTAGCTCCCTGAAAGCCACTGCCCAGGGAAAGAGGAAAACAGTCTCAAGGTCAAAAAGGAGAAAGACAAGAGCAACTACGTAAAAGAAGGCAAAGTAGTGCCTGTCAAAGGGAAAGACTTTCGGTATTCCACACTCGTAAGGTTCGTACTTGTCCCTTTCCTCCCTGTTTATCTTTAAAAACCTGTTAGTAATAAGGTTAACGTTTGGAACGACAACGGCTACCGTAAGAGCTATAAGGAAAAAGGCGAAGAGGATTAAGTAACTCTCCACTTTACCGTCTCCATGATCTTTTAATATAAAGGAAAAGCGATACTAATTTTAACAAAACTGTAACAGTTTACCTGCACTTGGAGAGCTCCAAATCCTCAATCTCCTCAAACTGACACCTTCCCATCCTGTAAAGGTCGTTACCGTAGATATCGTTAACGACAAAGGCTGGAAAGTCCTCAACAACAAGCCTTCTAATTGCTTCAGGTCCTAAGTCCTCGTAAGCAACAACCTCCGCACTCTTCACGCAGCGGGCAAGGTAGGCTGCGGCTCCACCGACGGCCCCAAAGTAAACGCCTTTGTACTTCTTAATAGCTTCAATAACTTCTTGACTCCTCGTTCCCTTGCCTATCATCCCCTTTAAACCTTCAGAAAGGAGTCTGGGAGCGTAAGGGTCCATCCTGTAACTGGTCGTCGGCCCTACCGAACCTATAGGCTTTCCAGGCTTTGCAGGAGCAGGACCGGCGTAGTAGATAACCTGTCCCTTTAACTCTATAGGAGGTTTTTCCCCTCTATCAAGTGCCTCTACAATCCTCTTATGGGCTGCGTCCCTTGCAGTATAGATAACTCCGGAGATTAAGACCAAATCGCCCGCCTTTAAGCTTTCAATCACAGAATCGTCGGTAATAGGAGCTTTAATCCTTATTGCAGACATGCAAAACCTCCTTTCCCCATTTAGCTCAAGTATAACAAAAGGAAATAAATTTACCGCTGGAAAACCAAATCAGAGGTTAAGACTTGAGGCTTAAGTCTGTAACGCTTTTAACACCTGTAGTTGTCTTAACAGGAGCTTTTGTAGGAATTAACAGTAACGATAAGAAGGAAGGGAATCAGGCAGAAGCCCAAGCACTGCCCCTTGTTGAACCAAAAGTGGAAGTTAAGGAAGAGGTAGAAGTAAAGAGGCCCTTACCGTCCCACATTTCCTTAAAGGAACTTCCTATAGAGGAGAGGAAAAGGGAGTTTGTAAGGGTAATGTTACCGCTGATTAGAAGGGCAAACGAGGAAGTTTTAAGGGAGAGAGAGTTTTTACTCAAAGTTAAGGATAAAGAGGAGTTAACTTTTGAGGAAGAGGAAAGACTTAAAGAGCTTATGGAGAAGTACAGAACACAGGATATAGGAGAACTCCTTAAAAGGGTAAATACAGTGCCTGATGGTCTCGTCCTTGCCCAGGCAGCAGTAGAGAGTGGCTGGGGGACTTCAAGGTTCTTCACAGAGGCAAACAACGCCTTTGGAATCTATGCATTCAGAGGAGGTAAGTGTTTAAAGGCAAAAGGGTCTTCCGCGTGCCTGAAAGTTTACAACTCCCTGTACGAATCTGTAAAAGACTACATTTACAATCTAAACGTAGGTTGGGCTTACGAAAGGTTTAGAGAGCTAAGAAGTAAGGGAGCTGATATCTACACCCTTATAGATAGTTTACACAGTTACTCTGAGAGGAAAGATGAGTACACAGAGCTCCTTAAAAAGGTGGTTAAGAAGAACGGCTTTGACTCTACTGATCAGCCTCTGTTTGCTTCAAACAGCCTCAGCACTAGATAACTACGCAACTATCTTTGTTTTCCACAGGTTTGGAGACAAACGCTACCCCTCAACGTCAGTTTCACTTGATGACTTTAGGAAGGAGCTCTCCTACCTGAAAGAGAATGGGTACCAGGTTATAAGCCTTGAGCAGTTGTACAAAATTATCTCTTCAGGTAAGGAGATTCCCAAAAAGAGCGTAGTGATAACAATTGATGACGGGTATAGAACAACTTATAAGGCTTTTAAAATCTTAAAAGAGTTCAAATTTCCATTCACAGTTTTCCTCTACATGGAAGCCATAGACAGATACCCAGACTTTCTGACCCTAAAACAAATCAGAGAAATGGAAGAGAGCGGGCTTGTAGACTTTGAAAACCACCTTTACAGTCACCCAAGCCTTGCAAAACTGAGGGCAGAATTTCCAAGAGAGAGATACCTGAAAGTTTTAAAAAGGGAAGCTGAACTCTCTGAAAAGAGATTCAAGGAAATCTTCGGTAGAAAACCGAAATTCTTAGCTTTCCCATACGGAGAGTACGACAAAATTTCAGTAAGTTTCTTTAAAGAGAGAGGATACAAACTCCTCCTAACTCAAGACAGGGGAAGTTACAGCGGGAAAGGTATTCTAGTTCCAAGGTTTGCAGTAGTTGGAAATCAATCAGGATTCAAAAACTTCGTAAGGAATTTGCAAATAGAACCTTTAATAGTTGAGGAACACAAACCAGACATCGGTCTAATCAAAACCGATTTAGTGGAAATAGCATTTAAGGTTGAAAAACCTGAAGAGTATAAATCCTGCTGGATTTACTTAACAGGAAATGGCTGGGTAAGGGGAATCAGGGAAAAGAGTTGGATAAGGAGCCCTTTCAAGTTGAAGTTAAAGAAGTTAAGAAGTAGAGCAGGAATAAGGTGTATAAACAGGGAAACGGGAAGGAGAGCAGAGTTTTTCTACTTAATCATTGGAAAAGGGGCAAAAGCCCCTTAAGCCCCTTAAAAGTTAGGATAGGATTTCATCAATAGTAATAACTGTTCCAACCTTACCGGCAATGTCTGGGCCGGGCTTGAGGGTCTTCTTACCGGGTCTCCAGTTTGCAGGGCAAGCCTCCTCTGGATGCTCATAAACGTACTTCCAAGCTGCAAGCTGTCTTAAGAGCTCATTTACGTTCCTTCCAACCGGAGGCTCAAGCACTTCTTCAGCCACTATAACTCCGTCTGGATTGATAATAAACCTTCCCCTCCTTGCTATCCCAGCCTCTTCAATGTATACGCCGTAATCCCTTGCAGTCTTTCCTGTTGGGTCTGCAGCAAGTGGAAACTTTAAGTCCTTCAGTAGAGGCTCTACTTCACAGAAGAGCTGATGGCTAAATTGAGTATCAGTTGAAACTGCAAGAACGTCTGCTCCTAAATTCCTAATCTCTTCCAGTTTTGCGTTAACTGCTGCAATCTCCGTTGGACAGACGAAAGTGAAGTCTGCCGGATAGAAGCAGAGGACTAAAAACTTTCCTTCGTAGTCTGAGAGCTTTACTGTAGTGTACTCCTTCTTAACCGGATCGTAAGCATTAAGGGTAAAGTCTGGTGCTTTCTGGCCTACTAATGCCATCTCCTTCCTCCTGAAAATTTTTTTCATTTGTTCCTACATTAAAATTAAGAAGGAGTGGCAATTAGTCAACTATAATTAACTATATCTGATATAGCCAATTTCTATAGAAATGGCAAAAGAAAAAGGGGGCAAAAGCCCCCTTAGGTTCTTAAGTGAAGTTCCTTTAAGATAGGATTTCGTCAATAGTGATGACGCTTCCAACCTTACCGGCAATGTCTGGACCGGGCTTGAGGGTCTTTTTACCAGGCCTCCAGTTTGCAGGACAAGCCTCCTCTGGATGCTCGTAAACGTACTTCCAGGCATCAAGCTGCCTTAAGAGCTCGTTTACGTTCCTTCCAACCGGAGGCTCAAGCACTTCTTCAGCCACTATAACTCCGTCTGGGTTGATAATAAACCTTCCCCTCCTTGCTATTCCAGCCTCTTCAATGTATACGCCGTAAGTCCTTGAAACTTCTCCCGTTGGGTCCGAACCAAGGAGGTACTTAACGTCCTTCATTAGGGGTTCTACCTCACAGAAAATCTGGTGGCTGAAAACTGTATCGGTTGAGATCGCTAGAACCTCTGCTCCACGTGACTTAATCTCGTCGTACTTAGCTGCGACCGCAGCCAACTCTGTTGGTCAGACAAAGGTAAAGTCTGCTGGGTAGAAGCAGAGGATTAAGAACTTCCCTTCGTTATTTGGAACGTAATCGCTCAGGGATACTTCTACGTACTTCTTGTTCACCGGATCATAGGCCTGAACTTTAAACTCAGGTGCTTTTTGACCTACTAATGCCATTTTTTCCCTCCTGAAATTTGTTTTCAATTTACTTTCATTTTTAAAATTAAAAAGACAACTCCTTAATACAACTATCTTTAGTATTGATTTTTTCTATAGGAGAAGGGATGGAAAAGTTTAAATTTCTAGGAGAAAAAGGGAAAAAACTGGTGGAAGAGGTCGGTAAGGCAGTAGGCTCAAAGAAGAGGGCAAAAAGGTTAATAGATGAGGGTCTGGTATCCGTTAACTACAGGAAAGAGCTAATAGGAAGAAAGACTCTAAAGGGAGGAGAGAGAATAATCTTTCCCTATCCAGAAGGTTTATTTAAGAAGCCTGAAGTTAAACTCCTTAAAAGGGAAGGGGAGATTTGGATCTTTAACAAACCACCTTTCATAACAACAAACGAAGGAAAGGGAAGTTTGGAAGACATCATTAGGAAGGAATTCAATCCGGACTTAAGGGTAGTCCACAGGCTGGACAAGCAAACATCAGGAGTAATAATTGCAGTAGAGGGGAAAGATATATTTGATAGGTTTAAAGAGCTCTTTAGGAGGAGAGAGTTAGAGAAAGAGTACTTTGCTTTAGTTAAAGGAGAATTAAGAAGGAAAAGGGTAATAAAGACTCCTATTGAGGGAAAGCCGGCAGTGACTGAAGTGGAACCTGTTGAAATCTTTAAAGGGGCAACCTTACTAAAAGTAAGGATAGAAACCGGAAGGAAACACCAGATAAGAAGACACCTAGCTCAAATCGGCCACCCTGTTGTAGGTGAGTTTAAGTACTACAGGGGAAGTTGGAAGGAGGAGCTCCTGTTTGCACCGAGGATTCTCCTCCACAGCAGGAAAATTTCATTCAAACACCCTGAAACCGGGAAGAAAATAGAAGTTAAGTCTGAAGTCCCAGAGGACTTTAAGGAATTCTTAAATTGGTTAAGGGAGAGGAAAGGGGAATAACCCCTACCTCTCAAGGAAAATAGAGAGATCTATATTAAGACCTGCGTTCCTCAACTTCCTCAAAGCCTTAGACTCTATCTGCCTTATCCTCTCCCTCGTAACTTTAAGCTCTTTACCAACCTGCTCTAAAGTATGTTCCGGATAACCGTCAAGTCCGAACCTGAGCTTTAGAACTAAAGCTTCCCTTTCACTCAGCTGTGAAAGGAGCTGATTTACCTTTTCCTGTAAGTCCTTCTTTATAACTTCATGCTCAGGGATAGGGCTCTTCGTATCCTCAATGAAGTTCCCGAGAGTACTATCCTCATCGTCACCAATCGGAGTTTCAAGGGAAACCGGTTCCTGGGCAAGCTGAAGAATTGAACGAACCTTACTTGCAGGCATCCTTAACCTTTCTGCAATCTCTTCAGGCCTTGGCTCCCTTCCCATCTCAAGGAACATTTGGCGGGAAATCTTTATCACCTTATTAATAGTTTCTATCATATGAACCGGAATCCTTATGGTCCTAGCCTGATCGGCAATTGCCCTGGTTATGGCCTGTCTAATCCACCAGGTAGCGTAGGTTGAAAACTTATAACCCCGCCTGTACTCAAACTTATCAACAGCCTTCATAAGGCCTATATTCCCTTCTTGAATCAGGTCAAGGAAGTGAAGCCCCCTGTTTATATACTTCTTAGCAATACTCACAACTAACCTCAAGTTTGAGCGAACCAGGATCTGCTTGGCTTCCTGGGAATCCTTCTTATAGAAGTAGATCTTCTCTGCAAGTTTATAGAAGGCGTTCCTCGGCATATCAAGGGAATCTATGATCTGTTTATAAGTCTCCTTCGTATCAAGGTACTTCTTAACCATTTTCTTAATTTCTCTCGTCGTGTAAGGAGAAGCGTCTATCTTCTCCCTCACCTCATCATCATCAAGCCTGTAACATATCTCCTCTATGGGAATCCCTATAAATGAAAGCTTTCCGCTTAACTTCTGAATACTCCTCTCACTCTTCTTAAGGAGCTTATATTTCTTGTATATATCGTCGGCCATCCTTTCATAAATTGAGTAGGAAAGTGGAAGTTGCCTTAAAAGGTTGTTGATTCTCGCCCAAACTTTAAGGAACTCTCTCTTAACCTCTGGGTTCTTCTTATTTCTCCTGTACTGCTTCTGAAGCTTTTGAAACTGAGGAAGGAGGTTCTTTATTTCTTCAGTAATGGCAAAGAACTTTTTCTTCCTCTGGCTCTCCCCTCCCTCTGCAAATTCATCGGGAGAACGCATTATATCCCTTACTTTAATCTCTCCTTCCTTTATCTTTTCCTCTACCTCAAGAACGTAGTTAAGAACTGCATTTGTCTTCAGGAGATACCTTACTAACGCCTTCCTCCCAAGCTCAACCCTCTTAGCAAGGGAGATTTCTTCGTGCCTCTTTAAGAGGGAGATCCCGCTCATCTCCCTTAAGTAGAGGCGAATTGGGTCGTCTGAACGGGGAAGAGTATCAGGAGCAATCGTTATCTGAAGTTTAGATAGGTCAACCTGCTCCTCCCCCTCTTTTGGTATAATGTGAATATCGTACTCGTCCAGTTGGGTTATAAGCTCTTCTATGAGCTCTGGTGTGAGCACCTCCTCGTCCAGGTGCTCCATCAGCTCATCAAAGGTAATGTAGCCCTTGTCCCTACCTAAGGCTATAATCTCGTCAAAGTTTACCCGTTCCAAGGCCACCTCCTTAATTGGTTTTTACTTGACTGACAACTCCTAAATCTCCCTTCTTTAAGCTAAAGATTATCCTCTTTATCCTCATCTTCTCCTTAAGTTCCTTTGTCTTCTTCAATCTCCTCTCAAGCTCCTTTGTCAAGAGCCTGCACATAGACTTGAGAACGTCATCTTCAGATACTTCCATTAAAAGGAGTTCCGATATCAAACCGGCTTCCTCAGGGTACTGACTCTGCAAAATGGTAGGTTCCCTCACTTCCGTCTTTGTCAAGACCGTATAGAGCTTAGCCACCTTTGAAGAAACAAAGACTGTTGGGGAGAGCTCCACAGGAAGTTTCAAGCTTCCCTCAAGGAGGGCTTTAAGGAAAACTTTCTCGTGGAAGGGTATTGGCTCTTCTTCAGATTGATTCTTCTCCTTAAAGAACCTAGGGGAGTACAGCTTTACCCACCTTTCGTCAACTCCAAACTCTGCAGAGAGAAGGGATAAGTACTCCTTAAACAGGATAGGGTTAACCGACTGAAGAGGAGCTATACTCTGGGCAATTAACCTCAGGAAATCCCCCCTCTCTTCAGCCGAAACCACCTTCGCGCTCTTAATAGCCCACTCAATAAAGGGTTGAGGAGCTGCAATGAGCTTCTCCAAAAGCTGAGGATCTCTCCTTGAGAGGCTATCGGGATCCTCCCCTTCAGGAAGCTGAACAACTAAAGGTTCACAGCCGAACTTCAGAAAGAGCCCAGCTGAGCGAACCGTTGCTTTCCTCCCGGCACCGTCTCCGTCAAAAAGAAGGAGAGGCCTGTTGCAATAACGCTTAATAAACTTAACGTGGTTCTCTGTGAGGGAAGTTCCCATAGGAGCAACGGCCCTCTTAACCCCTACCTTATGGAGGGAGATAACGTCAAAATAACCTTCAACAACTATAACTTGGCGGCTCTTCAGAACCTCTTCCCTTGACTGATAGAAACCGTAAAGGAGAGAGCCCTTCTTAAAGAGGTTACTCTCAGGACTGTTTATGTACTTAGGAGAACCGCTCTCCCTTAAAGTCCTACCGGCAAAGGCTACAACTTTCCCAGAGTGATTGAAGATTGGAATTATAAGTCTATCGGAAAAAAACTCCTTACCACTTTGACTAACAAGGCCGAGAGCTCCCAGAACCTCTTTCGGTATATCCCTAAGTTCCCTTAAGTAGCCCCTCGGTGCGTAGCCTAAAAGGAACCTATCGGCTGTTTCCCTATCAATACCTCTACTCTCCAAATAGTCTGAAACTTTTTCTAAGTAAGAGTTAAAAAGCTTTGCAGCCCTATACCCGAACTCCTCAACTTCTAAACCTTCTTCCCTATCCTTAAAATCTTCTTGGGGGAGCTCCACTCCACAGATTTCAGCAACTCTCTTTACAGCCTCGTAGAAAGAAACTCCTTCGTACTTCTCCACAAAAGTTATTGCATTTCCCCCAACTCCACAGCCAAAGCACTTGAAAATCTGCTTTTCAGGACTGACAACAAATGAGGGGGTTCTTTCGTGGTGGAAAGGACAGAGGGCTGTAAAGTTCCTCCCAACCTGCTTTAAAGGGACGTAGTGGGAGATAACATCTACTATATCAACCTGAGAGAGTAACTCTTCAACGAAGGAGTGGGAGACCCTGGAGCTCCCCAATTATATCACCTCTTTTCCATTATAAATGACCATCTTAAAATTATCCGCCACAAAAACAAAGTCAACTTTCCCTAAAACCCTTAAGAAGCAGTAAAGAAACTCCGAAGAAGACGAAAACATCGGCAAAGTTAAAAGTAGGATAGTGGTAGTTTCTAAAGAAGAAATCCAGGAAATCAACGACCTTCCCGTAAAAGAGCCTATCGTAGATGTTCCCAAGAGCTCCCCCCAAAATAAGGCCAAGGGCTACAGAAGTTAACCTATCCTTCACCTTAAACAGCCCGTAGTAGAGGACAAAGAAGACAATTAAGGTTGGAAGTACCAAGAGGAAGAACACCCTAAGTGGCTCTGGGGAAGATGAGAAAATACTAAATGCAGCTCCCTTGTTCTCTGCGTATCTGAGCTGAAAGAGACCTGGAATAATCGGCTTAGAGGAGAGGGAGAGCTCCTTTAAAGCCCAAACTTTAGTCAACCTATCAATTAAAAAGGAGATTAGAGCAGTTATTAAAAACGTTTTCCTCACACGCACCTCACAAACTGGTAAATTAAGTCTGAAAGCCAGTGAAAGATTACCGGAGCAACTATAGAACCGCTCCTTTCGTAGAGCCAGCCCATAACTAGGGACGGAAAGAAAACCTTAAACATTGAAGGATCGTAGTAAATCAGAGAGTGAGCGACCCCAAAAAGAGTACTTGAAACTAAGTTATTCTTAGTTAAAAATCCCTTAAGTATCTCTTCATTATTAAACAAGGAGTAGAAGAACCCCCTAAAGAAGACCTCTTCCCCGATAGCCACAGAAAGGTAAAACAAAAGAGCGTTTACTGAAAGTCCGAAGTTAACTTTACTAAAGCTTGAACATAGGATAAAGTAGACTCCAAGAACAAAAACTGAAACTAAAAGTCCCCACTTTAACCCAGAAAGGAAATTCCTAAACCCCAATTCGTAAGCATCCTTCCTGTAAATGAGGACCGGAATTCCAATGAGAAGGAGTGTATTAACGAGGATAGAGTACTGAGGAAGGAACCTTAAAGTAAAAGCCGCAACCAGAATAACGAGAAAGTAACTCTTAACGAAAGAACAATTACTACACTTTTTAAAGGCCAAGTCCTTCTCCAGATGTATAATTTTGCTACTGGAAAAAAACTAGCCTTAGGAGAGGAAAATGGCCAGCTTTTTAGTGAAGGTACTCATCACTTACAGGAAAGGGATCCTTGACCCTCAAGGGGTCGCCGTTGAGAAAGCCGCCCACCAGCTAGGCTTTACAAGCGTTAAAAACGTAAGGGTAGGAAAGTACGTAACCATGGAAATTGAAGCTGAAAGCAGGGAAGAGGTTGAAAGGGAAATAAAGGAAATGGCTAAGAAGTTCCTAGTCAACCCTGTAATTGAAGAGTACACGTACGAAATTGAAGAGCTGGAGGAGTAATGAAGTTTGGAATACCCGTTTATCCAGGTAGTAACTGTGATAGGGACGTAGGCTGGGTAATAGAGAAAGTTCTCGGTCATGAAGTAGTTTACCTTTGGCATAAGGATAGAGACCTGAAAGGGGTTGACTGTGTAATAGTTCCCGGAGGTTTTTCCTACGGAGACTACCTTAGGGCCGGAGCAATGGCAAAGCTCTCCCCAATTACTGAAGAGATATGTGAGTTTGCAGAGAGGGGAGGGCTTGTAATGGGAATCTGCAACGGGTTCCAAATTCTCCTTGAGTCAGGCCTCCTACCTGGAGCAATGCTACCGAACAAAACCTTATCATTCATATGTAAGTTCGTACACCTCAAGGTTGAGAACGTTGATACCCCATTTACTAACCTTTACAAAAAGGGAGAAGTTGTAAGGATTCCCATAGCCCACGCTGAAGGAAACTACACTTGCCTACCTGAAACCCTAAAGGAAATAGAGGAAAACGGTCAGGTAGTAGTAAGGTACTCCTCCCCTGAGGGAGTTGTAAGTCCTGAATTTAACCCCAACGGCTCTCTAAATAACATAGCAGGAATATGTAACAAAAGGGGCAACGTCTTTGGACTCATGCCCCACCCGGAAAGGGCCTCAGAGGCAATCCTGGGTTCAACAGACGGCCTAAGGATGTTTCAATCAATAGTTGAAGGAGTTGTAAAAGCGTAAGATGGAAGACGCAGTAGTTGTTATACCTGCAAGGCTGGGCTCTACGAGGCTTCCCAACAAACCCTTAATTCCGGTTGCAGGCGTTCCGCTAATAGTAAGGACTGTTAGGGCAGTAAAGGCCTTTGCCCCCAACGTCATAGTAGCAACAGACAGCCACAAGGTTAAGGAGCTAGTTAATAAGGAGGGAGTTGAGGCAGTAATAACCCCTTCAGACCTCCCAAGCGGAACTGACAGGGTATATGAAGCTGTTAAAGGCCTCCCTTACCCGTTCATAGTAAACGTTCAAGGGGACGAACCTTTCGTAGAGGAAAGACACGTTCTTCCCCTCTACAGGGCCCTAAAAGAGGGCTGTCTATTTTCAACAGTTGCAACTCCCTTTAAGGATTTAAAAGAGGTGGAAAACCCAAACAGGGTAAAAGTGGTTCTAGATAAGGAGTTTAACGCCATCTACTTCTCAAGGAGCCCAATTCCCTTCATCAGGGAAGGGGATAGGAAGCCCGAACACTACTTAAAACACATAGGAATTTATGGCTTTAAGAAAGAAGCCCTTGAAATGTTCGTTAATTGGCCAGTTGGAAGACTTGAGAGTCTTGAGAAGCTTGAGCAGTTAAGGATCCTTGAAAATGGTTATAAAATTCGGGTCTCAGTTGTTGAAAGGGAACCTTTAGGAATAGATACACCAGAGGACCTTGAAAGGGCAGAAAAAATCTTGAAGAGAGGTTAAATAATGGCCTCAAAACTTATCTTCGTTACCGGTGGAGTTCTATCCTCAATAGGAAAGGGAATAACGGCATCCTCAATCGGAACCCTTTTGGAGAGTAGGGGATTAAAAGTAACTATTCAGAAACTAGACCCTTACCTTAACGTTGACGCTGGAACGATGAACCCCTACCAACACGGTGAAGTTTACGTTACCGAAGATGGAGCCGAAACCGACCTTGACCTTGGTCACTACGAGCGCTTTACAAGCGCAGTTATGAAAAGGATTAACAACGTAACCAGCGGCCAGATTTACCAGGAGATAATTCAAAAAGAGAGGAAAGGAGAGTTCCTCGGAGGAACCGTTCAAGTAATTCCCCACGTTACAAACTTAATTAAAGAAAAGATAAAACAGCTCATGTCAACTGACGTTGACGTTGTAATAGTTGAAGTAGGTGGAACCGTTGGAGACATTGAAGGGCTTCCGTTCCTTGAAGCTATAAGGCAACTCGGAGCAGAAGTAGGAAAGAGCAACGCAATCTACATACACGTTACTTATGTCCCTTACGTTAAGAGTGCAGGAGAGCTTAAGACAAAACCTACACAGCACTCGGTAAAAGAACTCAGAGCAATCGGTATTCAACCGGATATTATCGTCTGCCGCTCTGAAAGGAGCATCCCTCAACAGGTTAAGAGGAAAATAGCTCTCTTTGCAAACCTTAAAGAGCATGAAGTAGTTACTGCAAAGGACCTTTCAACTATTTACGAAGTTCCCCTAGTCCTTCAAAAGGAGAAAATTGACCAGCTCATAATAGAGAAGCTTCAGCTTCCCGTAAGTCAGGAGGCCGACCTTTCGGAGTGGAAAAAGGTAGTTGATAAGATAAAGAAACCTCAGGAAGGAAGTGTAAAGATAGCTATTGTAGGAAAGTACGTTGAACTCCCGGACGCTTACAAGAGTATAGTTGAGTCCTTCGTCCACGCAGGGGCAGCAAACAACGTAAAAGTGGATATAAAGTGGGTTAACGCTGAAGAGCTTGACCAGGTAGAACCTGAAGAGTTCCTTTCTGACGTTTACGGAATTTTAGTTCCAGGAGGTTTTGGAGAGAGGGGAGTTGAGGGGAAAATTAGGGCAGTAAAGTTTGCTAGGGAAAACAGAATTCCATTCTTCGGAATATGCCTCGGAATGCAGTGTGCCGTTATAGAGTTTGCAAGGAACGTGGCAGGTCTTGAAGGAGCCCACAGCTCAGAGTTCAGCAAAACAACCCCCTACCCTGTAATTGACCTGATGGAAGAACAGAAGGGAGTTAAAGAGAAAGGGGGAACTATGAGGTTGGGGGCTTACCCTTGCGTTCTTAAGGAAGACACCTTCAGCTATAAAGCTTACGGCGTAAAGGAAATTTCCGAAAGGCACAGACACCGTTACGAGTTTAACAACGCCTTTAGGGAAACTCTAGAGAAAGCAGGACTCGTTATAGCTGGAACTTCTCCAGACGGAAAACTTGTAGAAGTCGTAGAGATTAAAAACCACCCCTGGTTCGTTGCTGTTCAGTACCACCCTGAGTTTAAATCAAGGCCCAGGAAACCTCACCCACTCTTTGTAAACTTTGTAAAAGCGGCAAAGGAACTGAGAGACAGGTTTGAAGGTTAAAGTACTAACAGCAAAAGAGCTTACAACACTTGGAATAGGAAGGCCTACAAGAGTTTACTTTCCTGAAGACTTATCGGAGCTCTCCCTCTTAGTGAGGGAGGGCTTTAAGCCGATAGGCGGCGGCTCAAACAGTGTAGTAAGCGGAGAAACTCCCCTCATTTCCCTTAAAGGATTCCAAAGAGTAGAACTAAAGGAAAAGGAAATAACCTTAGGTGCAGGAGTTCCTTTAAGGAAAGTCCTTAAACTTCAGATGAAAAGGGGCTTTTTACTATTTGAGTTTCTAGCCGGAATACCAAGAGCAACAGTTGGAGGACTAATAGCTCAAAACGCAGGAGCGTTCAACAGGGAAGTTAAGGAACTCTTAAAAGAAGTAACTTTTGTAACTTACAGTGGAGAGATCAAGAAGTTAACGGAGTTTAAAGGCTTTTCCTACAGGGAATCTCCCTTTCCTAAGAGTGGAGTTGTAGTTGAAGCCAAGTTCAAAATAGAGAAAGAAGAAAAGGAAAAAGTTAAGGAGAAAATTAGGGAATTCGTTTTAAGGAGGCTTTCAAAGCAGCCTCCCTTCTTCTTGAGAACGGCCGGTTCAACCTTTAAAAACCCACCTGAGGAGAGTGCCGGAAGACTCCTTGATAACTGCGGTCTAAGAGGTTTTTCCGTTGGAGATTTAAAGTTCTCTGAAAAACACGCAAACTTCCTAATTAACAAAGGTAGAGGAACCTTAAAGGACTTTCAGGAAATAGTAGAGATCGGGAAAGAAAGAGTAAGAGAACTCTTTGGAATAGAGCTTAACCTTGAAGTAAAGATTCTCTAATCAACAAGTCTATAAACTATACCCACCTTAAGGGTTAAGGTATCCTCTGGGTAATCCTCTGGAAGGGGAGGGAAGGAGCTCTTCTTAACCAGCTTAACTGCTGCCTTTTTCAAAACAAAGTGGGGAGAGTTGAGAACTTCAACCTTTACAGGCTCTCCCTTCCTGTTAAAGGTAATCCTGAGCTCAACCCTGCCTTCAATCCCCAGTCTCCTTGCAAGGGGAGGGTAAAACTTATTCTTATTTAGAGTGGAAATTACAAGCTTTCTATAGTCCTGAGGGTTAAAAGAACTTCTTTTACCTAAATTCCCTTCCTTTGAGGAACCTTTAGCCTCAAGGTTTTGAACTTCCTTCTTTTTTTTAGAACTACCCAAAGCATTCCCTTCAGGCTTATTAGCTAGTTTAGAGCAAAGGAGGTCTCTCTTAGGTTTAGGTGCTTTCCCCCTTAAAGTCTCTACTTCCCTCTTTTTAGGATTTTTCTCCTTAAGCCTTGAGAAAGCACTCTTTTTAGAGCTTAACTTACTAACTTCCCTTTTAGTTAACTTTCTAGTTAATTTCCTCTTCACTTTACTTACTTTCTTTAACTTCTTTTTAGGTTTCACTTTAAAGTTCTGCGTTCTTTGTACTTCTTTTTTTCTCTTAGGTTGAACCTTTCTCTCCTTTAGGGAGCTCCCTTTCTGATTCAATTTCTCTAACTTCGGTTGGGAGGGAACTTCCCAGCTGAGCTCCACAGGAATTGAGAACTCCCTCTTCTCCTTTTTTAGACAGAGGCTGGAGGTCCAAGAAATTAAAAGAGAGATGAGGAAAAAGTGAATAAGGAGAGAGAAAATGTATGAGAGGAGGGTTTCTCCTCTCATCTTTCCCCAAAAGCGTAGGTTAAATTAACCGAAAAGTTCCTTCCGGGCATTCTATAACCTTCAACATAGTAGTACTTCCTATCAAAGACGTTGTCTATTTTAATTGAAAAGTCAAGTCTCTTAAAGGGTTTCAATCCGTAAGAAAAGGAGAAAACTGTAAATCCTGGAACTTTTCCACTTACACCACTCCTTTTAGAGTAAGCCTTCATCTCAACTTCTGCCCAGTCCTTGTTCAAAAGGAAGTTCCCTCGCCTTAACGAAAGGACAAGTTTACTCTTTGGAACGAGAACCTTAGGCGATGGAGTTTCTGAAGGAGTAAAGCTAGATGAAGAGTGAGAAAAGTTTTGGTAAGTGTAAGAAACTAAGTAAGAGTAAGAACCTAAACTCTTTTGATAGGAAACTTCCACTCCTCTATTCTTAACCCAGCTGAGGTTTTCAATAACCCTATACGGAAATGAACGGTGAAGGACTTTCTGAGCTGCTAAAAAGTTACTGACTATGTAGTTTTTAATGCGGTAGTCAAAGAACCTAACGGAGAGGTTCTTATTCCTGACCCCAGCCTCCAAATCCCAACCTTCTTCATCCTTTAGTTTATAGTTATACCCCAACCTCTTAAGGAGGGCCCTCCCCGCTGAATACCACTTTAGTTCTTCAGCCTTAGGAGGCCTATAAACCCTTCCAACTCCAAAGTAAAAGGTATTCTCTCCAACTTCCTTAAAGAGGGAAATGGCCGGCAGGAACTCAGTATCACCAAAAGTCCCCCTGCCAAGCCACCTCTCAACCCGGAAACCTCCCCTTAGCTTTAAACCAAGGAGCTCCCTTTCCACTTCAGCGAAGAGGGCACCTCTCCTGAGGGCGTGAAGGTTTGAATTAGTCAGCTCCTTACCGTTTTTTTCAATGTTCCCGTAACCAGAACTGTTAAACTCTGCACCTAACTTAAAAGGCTTTTGAGAGTAAAGGGTCCTGAAACCGTAAGTAAAGTCATCGGTACCTTCAAGTTTCATAGAGGTAAGTTTTACCCCTTTAGGAGTCTTTAAAAAGCCGTAGTAGTCCTCCCACTTCTTTGCTCTATTAAAGTAAAGGGTAAAGTCAAATTCACCTTTATCCGTCTGAGTTAAAAGGTCTAGTGCATACCTTTCAACCTGTCTAATCAAGTAGTTATCGTCATCCCTATCAATCAACTTCATCTTACAGTAAGGAGCACAGGCAAGACTAAAGTAAGTTACTTCTACTTTTGGATAGTTATCATCGTAATTTGAAGCCTCCACTTTTGGAGTGTTAAGGACGGGGAAACCGTCCCTAACCCTGGAAAGGAAAGTAGTAAACTTTAAAACAGAACTATCCCCAATAAACCTAAAAAGGCCCAGCTCAAGGCTCTCCGTCTTTGAAGAGTCATTTCTAAGGTAGCCCTTTGAGGAAAGACCCTGAAATGATAGCCTAACGCCGGTCAAGCCTGCAGGGAGAGAGACCTTAAGGGAGCTCTTATAGGTATTGTAAGAACCGGCAGAAGCAGAAAAGGAAAACTCCTTATTGACTGGAAAACCTTCAGGTTCAAGAATTACGTTCCCTCCCGGATTTGAACCGTAAACTACCGATGGACCATATATAACCTTAACCTTTCTGACAAAATGGGGAAGGGATGACAGGTCAAAGTAGAAATTACCCCTTATCCCTGAACCATTTAGGGGAACCTCTCCGTAGTAAACGTAAAACCTTTCAGGAGTAAAGCCCCTTAGGAAAACAACATCTCTAGGCGTAGGAGCAGAGGAAAGGGAAATAAGGTTTACACCAGAAAAAGAGTCCAGAATTTCCTTTACACCTTTCCTCTCAACCAAAGTTGCAGAGGAAACTGGCTCCAGAGAAGAAGTAGCTTCAACGATAACGTCTTCAGCCACCGCTTGAGAAGTTAGAAGGAGAGTAGCAAGCACAAGGAAAATCCTCCCCATAAGCACACCTCCCACAGCTTGTATGAAGATTTTTAACAAAATTATTACCAAATATCAATCCTTAACTTATGAATATTACACACCGAAGTATTGACAGGTTAAGAAAGAGGCCTATATTACCCTCCAGCAAAGGTGGGCCGCTAGCTCAGTTGGTAGAGCAACGGACTTTTAATCCGTAGGTCCCAGGTTCGAGTCCTGGGCGGCTCACCACTTAAAGCGTCCCCGTCGTCTAGCCCGGCCTAGGACACCGGCCTTTCACGCCGGCGACGCGGGTTCGAATCCCGCCGGGGACGCCATCTAATATTTAACTGGGGCCGTAGCTCAGCTGGGAGAGCGTCAGGCTGGCAGTCTGAAGGTCGCGGGTTCGAATCCCGCCGGCTCCACCAACAAAACTGTGGGCCTGTAGCTCAGTTGGTTAGAGCATCCGGCTCATAACCGGACGGTCGGAGGTTCGAGTCCTCCCGGGCCCACCACTTTAACAAATCTTTCTAAATCTCTGGGGGATTCCTTGCCTGTAGAACTCCTCAAAAAACTAATCTCAATTCCCTCTGTCTACGGAAACGAAAAAGAGATAGCAGACTTCTGCCAAGGATTCCTCAAAAAAAACCCGAAGCTCTCCCTTTTAAGGGAGAAAAACTCAATTATCGCCCACACGGAAATTGAAGAAAGTAAAAAAACAGTTGCACTCGTAGGTCACCTTGATACGGTTCCCGGAGAAAATGAGTTCAGCGGCCAGATTAAAGAGGGCAGACTTTACGGCCTTGGTGCTAGTGATATGAAGGCCGGAGATGCAGTCCTACTTAAAATAGCGGAAGACCTGAAGGATTCTGAGAGCAAGTACAACCTATTTTTTATCCTATACGAAAAAGAGGAAGGACCTTACGAAGATAACGGGTTAAGAACTCTATTTAGAAAACATGAAGAGCTCTTAAAGAAAATTGACTTTGCCTTCGTTCTTGAACCTACCGATAACACCGTTCAAGTAGGGTGCTTAGGCGTAATCCATGCATGGTTTGTCTTTAAAGGAAAAAGGGCCCACTCAGCAAGGCCTTGGGAAGGAGAAAATGCAATTCATAAGGCGGATAAACTCCTAAACTTCTTAAGAGGACTTAAACCTAAACCTTATACGGTAGGAAACCTCACCTACTACGAAGTTTTAAACGCAACTATGGTTGAGTATAAGGGCGGAAGGAACATAATTCCAGAGGAGTTTAAAGTTAACCTAAACTACCGCTTTTCTCCAACAAAAAGTCAAGAAGAGGCCATAGAGGAACTTAAAGAACTTGGAAGGAAAACTGAAGCAGACCAGGTAATTTTCACAGACGTCTCTCCATCAGCAAGGGCATGCCTTGACAACCCAATTTTGGAAGATTTCCTAAAAGAGTACAAAGTAAAAGTTGAGCCCAAACAGGCCTGGACCGACGTTGCTCAACTGTCAAGCCACGGAATTGACGCAGTAAACTTTGGACCTGGCCAACCCCACCAAGCCCACCAGAAGAACGAGTGGGTAGAGCTCAGAAAGGTTAAAGAGAACTACAGAATGCTAAAGGGTTTCCTGCTTAACTCCCCCTAAAGCAAGTTCTTTAAATCGCTAAGGCTAAACTGAGAGTGTTTTCTGAACTCCTCCCTCTCATAGGGAAAATCTCTCCTAAAGTGACCTCCCCTACTTTCCTCCCTCCTCATGGCGCTAACGGCTATTGCAAGGCCAAGGGTCGCAGAACTCCTAACCTCCCAGGGAGAATCTGAAAGGGCTATCTTTGAAAGCTCATCTATTGCAGAAGTCAGTTTCTCAGCACTTCTAATGATTCCAACCTTTTCCCACATAATCTCCTTTACCCTTTTAAAGGTATAACTTGAGTGCCCCCTTTTAGGGTAAGAGCTAGCCCTAACCCTAACTTCGGCAAAGTCCCTACTTAAGTAGATAAAGTCCCTATAGACACCGTAGGATGCCCTATTTCCAAAAACAAAACACTCTAAAAGGGAGTTACTTGCAAGTCTATTTGCTCCGTGAACTCCGGTACAGGAAGCCTCCCCAACTGCAAAGAGGCCCTCTATAGAGGTCCTTCCAAAAGTATCAACTTTAATTCCACCTATGTAGTAGTGGGCAACTGGAGTTACCGGAACCAAGTCCTTCTTAGGGTCTATTCCTCTCTCTAGAAGCTTTTTGGTAATAGTAGGAAAGCGCCTGTAAATATCTATACCTCTCCGTTCAATAGGTCTAAAGTCAAGGTAGACTTCCCCGTTAGTTAGCTCCTTTTGACTCTCTATAGCCCTAGTTACAACGTCCCTCGGTGCAAGCTCCCACAAGTGGTGGTAGTCCCCCATAAAGCGCCTTCCGTGCCTGTCCACCAAAATGGCACCCTCTCCCCTAACAGCCTCTGAGATTAGGAAACACTCTTCACCGTCACAGAAGGCGGTAGGGTGGAATTGGACAAACTCAAGGTCTTGAAGGAGAGCTCCCCACCTTAAAGCAGCCGAAATTCCATCTCCAGTTGAAGTTGGTGGGTTTGTGTTCTTCAAGTAAATTCCTGCAGCCCCTCCAGTCGCTATCACCGTAACTGGAGCGTAAAAGGCGGTTAAATGACCGTCAACTTCTGCTAAAACTCCGTAGCACCTGTTATCCTTAACAAGGAGCTCCCTTAACTTAGCCCCTTCAACAAGCTCACCAGAGTACCTATTAAGAAGGGTCCTCTGAACCTCCTCCCCTGTCCTATCCTCGTAGTAAACAATTCTTGGAACCGAGTGAGCCGCCTCCTTCGTAAACTTTAAAACGCCGTTTGGCTCTTTCTCAAACCTAGCTCCCCACCTTAAAAGGTCAACAACCCTCTTAACTCCCTCCTCAGTCAATATCCTGGCCATCTTCGGAACGACAAGCCCCGCCCCTGCCCTTAGAGTATCGTTAAAGTGCAAATCGGGAGAATCTTCCTTCGGAAGGGCCACAGCTATACCGCCCTGCGCAAGGTTCGTTGAACTTTCACTAGCAGTAGTCTTAGTCAAAACACAGGGATTTAAACCGAGTTCCCTCAATACTATTGCACAGAAGAGGCCTGCTGCTCCACTACCAGCTACCACAACGTCGTAAGTTTCACTCGGTAAATCAAGAACGTCAAAGTCGGTTAAACTCTTCAAAGATTACCTCCTAAAGGGAAACTATGAAGGAACCGTCAAATCCCCTTTTCAGCAGTTCTCTTTTAAGCCTTTCTGCTTTAGAGTAAGTTGAAACAGGACCGACAAAGACTCTGTAATATCCTCTAAGCTTAACAACTCTAGCCCTGTAGCCCTTCTTTGAAATGTGCCACTTAAACTTATAGGCGTTCAGCTTATTCCTAAATGCCCCTACTTGAACAAAGAACCTTCCCTTACTGTAAGGAACCGGTTTATACCTGTGATCAACCCTCTTACCGAGAGCAATTATCTTTACCTTAGCCGTTCCTTTCCTGAGCATTCCAATTTTCTTTGCAGCAGCGTAGGAGAGGTCAATTATCCTTCCCTTAACGAAAGGACCTCTATCGTTAACTTTTACGATAACGCTCTTTCCATTTTCAAGGTTTATTACCTTAACGTAAGTTCCAAGGGGAAGGGTTTTATGGGCAGCAGTGAGCTTATACATGTTGTAGATTTCACCGCTTGCAGTCCTACTTCCATGGAAACCGGGACCGTACCAGGAGGCAATCCCGACCTGAACAAACCCTTTATAACTCCTCCTAACACAGTACTTCTTACCGTTAACAGTGTAGGTGTACTTACACGCCGAAGAGACGGGCTTACGGGAACTCTTCGGAATAAAAACCACCCTCTTCTGAGCTCCACAGCCAGCACAGAGGAGAATCAGTAAAAGAGCTCCAATTAACCTCTTCATAGATTAGGAATTTTAATAAAATTCAGTTGATAAAAACCGACGGAGGGAAGAATGAGAGTCCTAACAAAGGAGGAAATCCTCAAGGAACTTGACGGCGTATTAGAGCTCGGAGAGGATAGAGTAAAGGTGCTAGACGAAAGGAAACTTAAAGAGGGACTGATAGATGACCTTATCTACACAGCAGTATTCGGAGACGAGGAAGCTAAAGATGTCTCAAGGTGGGTAATAAGGGCAGCAGCTCTTGACCTTGGGATAGTTCCCTCCTCAATCCACGACCTCTATACGGGACCGATGGCTAGAGAGGAGCTCCCAAAGTGGTTCACAGTTCCCGCCATGAACATAAGGGGAATAACTTACGACGTTATGAGACAAGTCTTTAAACTGGCAAAGGAAGAAGAGGTAGGAGCTTTCATCCTTGAAATTGCAAAGTCTGAAATAGGCTACACCGACCAAAGGCCTGCAGAGTACACAGCATGTGCGCTGGCAGCGGCAATTAAGGAAGGGTTCAGAGGGCCCGTCTTCATTCAGGGAGACCACTTCCAGTTTAACGCAAAGAATTACGCCAAAGACCCGGAAAAAGAGCTTGAAAGCATAAAAGCCCTTACGAAAGAGGCAATAGAGGCAGACTTTTACAACATAGACATTGACCCATCAACGTTGGTTGACTACTCAAAGCCGACCCTCAAAGAGCAGCAGTACCACAACTACATTAATACTGCAAAAATGACTGCATTCATTAGAGAGATTGAGCCTGAGGGGATTACCGTATCCGTTGGTGGAGAGATCGGCCACATAGGAGGAAAGAACTCAACTCCTGAGGAATTTGAAGCCTTCATGGAAGGGTACTTAGAAGAGCTTAGGAAGTACGGTGAAAACATTCCACATATAAGTAAGATATCAGTTCAAACGGGAACGGAACACGGAGGAATCCCCCTTCCCGACGGAAGAATTGCAGAAGTAAAACTTGACTTCTCGGTCCTTGAGAAGATTGGAGAAGTTGCAAGGAAGAAGTACCAGATGGCGGGAGCCGTTCAGCACGGAGCTTCAACACTTCCAGATGAACTCTTTCACAAGTTTCCAGAAGTTAAAACTGCAGAAATCCACCTTGCAACAGGGTTCCAGAACATAATTTACGACCACCTACCAGAGGATTTCAAGGAGGAAATCTACAGTTGGCTCAAGACAGAACTGAAAAATGAGTGGAAGGAGGGCTGGACAGAACAGCAGTTTATCTACAAAACCAGGAAGAAAGCCTTTGGAAAGTTCAAGAAAAAGTTCTGGGACTTACCTAAAGAAGTAAAAGAACCGATGATGAAAGCCCTATACGAGAAGTTCCGCTTCCTCTTTGAACAGCTTGGAGTCTTCGGAACAAAGGAGATAGTTGAAAAGAGCATAACTCCAGTTAAGGTTTACAAGAAGAGGAACTTCTAAAGGGGAGAGGGTTCCTCCCTCTCCTCAAACTTTACTACCGCAAACGTAAGTAACTCCTTCCTCCCCAACCTTTGCCCAGTGGCGGGTTCCCGCAGGAACGTCAAGCCTATCACCGGCCCTTAAAGTTACTACTTCCCTTTCTGTTCCAATGGTAATCTCCCCCTCAAGAACCCACCTTACTTCATTAAAGGGATGGGTATGCCAATCGTAGTAAGTTCCCGGAGAATCACTCCAAACGTAAAGGTTTGTATAACCTTCCTCCTGTAATCTCTTAAAAACTTCTCCTTTATCCGTTACTCCAGTTCTCTCAACCACACCTACCTCCTAAAACTATAATATTTAGGTAAAACTAGGGAAACTGGAGAGAGTATGGCTGAAGGAATTGTAGTAGAAAGAGCGGGACAGAAACTAACCGTCCTAGTTCCAGAAGAAGGTAAAACTTACAGGGGAATACCTCTAGGGAAAGTGAGGAAGAAGGAGAAAATCTTTGCAGGAGATAGGGTTGAAGGTAGAGTTGTTGACGATTCAACCTTTGCAATTGAAAGGGTTTTAGAGAGGAAGAACCTACTTATTCGCCCACCGATAGCAAACGTTGATAGGGTCGTTATAGTCTCAACCCTAAAGAACCCACCTTTCAATAACTTCCTCCTGGATAACCTACTTGTAGTTTACGACCACATTGGCCTTGAACAGGTAATCGTCTTTAACAAAGTTGACCTCCTTGAGGGTGAAGAAAAGGAAGAGCTTAAAAGGTGGAAGGATATCTACAGTAATGCAGGATACAGAGTAATAGAAACAAGCACCCAAACTAAGGAAGGGATAAGAGAGCTAAAGAAAACTCTAACAGAGGGAACTACAATATTTGCAGGGCCCAGCGGAGTCGGAAAGAGCTCCCTAATCTCTGAGATAACGGGGGTTGATTTAAAGACCGGAGAAGTCAGCAAAAAAAGCGAAAGGGGAAAGCACACAACAAGAGAGGTCAGGCTTATCCCCTTTGAAAGGGGCTTTATCGGAGACGCTCCGGGCTTTTCAAGGGTTGAAGCCCTCAACTTTATGGATAAAGATGAAGTAAGACTACACTTTCCAGAGTTCTTAAAGTACAGCTGTAAGTTCACAGACTGCCTCCACCTTGAAGAGGAGGGATGTCAGGTTAGAGAAGCGGTAATAAGGGGAGAAATACCCTGCGTAAGGTACAAAAGCTACCTAAAGATGATTAAAGAGTTCGTCCCCTGGCTGGCGGAAGTCCCAGCCTGTAAGGAGGAGTAATGGTAACAGTTACGGACTTTTTAAGGAAAAAGGAAAAGGGTGAGAAAATAGTAATCCTCACCGCCTACGATTACCTTACAGCAAAGATAGTTGACTCGGCCGGAGTTGACGGAATCCTCGTCGGTGACTCCTTGGCAATGGTAGTTCTGGGATACCCTTCAACTCTTCAGGTAACAATGGATGAGATGATTCACCACACAAAAGCAGTAGTTAGGGGGACCCAAAACGCTCTAGTTATCTTTGACATGCCCTTCCTCTCCTACCAAACGGGAAAGAGGGATGCAGTTTTAAACGCAGGTAGGGCACTAAAGGAAGCAGGAGCTAACGCCGTGAAAGTGGAAGGAGGGGTTGAACAGGCTGAAACCATAAGGACAATAGTTGAAGCAGGGATTCCGGTAATGGGCCACGTAGGACTCCAGCCCCAAAGCGTAAACCTCTACGGAGGATACAGGTTAAGGGGTAAAGAGGAGGAGGAGAGAAGGAGGATTTTAGAGGATGCAAAAGCAGTTGAAGAGGCAGGAGCTTTCGCTGTAGTCCTTGAAAAGGTTCCTTCGGACCTTGCAAAGGAGATAACAGAAACTTTAAAAATACCGACGATAGGAATCGGAGCCGGCCCTTACTGTGACGGTCAAGTCCTGGTCTTTCACGATATGGTAGGACTCTTTAAGGAGTTTAAACCTAAGTTCGTTAAGAGGTACGCAGAGCTCGGAGAAGAGGCTGAGAGGGCAGTTAAAGAGTTCATTGAGGAAGTTAAAAGCGGCAAATTCCCCGGTCCGGAGCACAGCTACTAATGGAACCGATAGTAGAAGTTAAAGAAGTAGTAAAGTTATACCCGATAAAGAGGAACTTCTTCGGTAGGGTAGAGAAGTTCTTAAGGGCATTGGGAGGGGTTTCATTAAAAGTCTACCCGGGAGAAACTCTAGGTGTAATAGGGGAGAGCGGCTGCGGAAAGTCCACCCTTGGAAAAGTTATCCTAGACCTTGAAAGGCCAACTTCGGGAAAAGTTCTATTTAAGGGAAAGGAGATAGGGAAACTGAAAGGAGAAGAGTACAGGATTTACAGGCGAAACGTTCAGGCGGTTTTTCAAAACCCCTCAAACTCTCTAAACCCCAGAATGAGAATTTGGGAAATTGTTACAGAAGGCTTAAAGATTAACGACGATTTGGAGAAAGAGGAGCTCCTTGAAAGGGCAAGGGAGCTAATTAAAATGGTTAACCTATCTGAGAACTCCCTCTTTAAGTACCCACATCAGCTCTCTGGAGGACAGAAACAGAGAGTCGCAATTGCAAGGGCAGTAGCCCTTAAACCTGAACTAATAGTTGCCGATGAACCTACAAGCGCCCTTGATGTCTCGGTTCAATCACAGATTGTAAACCTCTTCTTAGAGCTCCAGGAAAATTTAAACCTCTCCTACTTCTTCATATCCCACTCCCTACCGGTTGTAGAGGCTGTCAGCGATAGAGTTATTGTCATGTATAAAGGATTTATAGTTGAAGAGGGGAGTTCAAGGGATGTTTTTACCCAAAGTGTTCACCCCTACACTAAACTCCTGATTTCATCCTTACCTGGAAATAGGGTAAGGTTCAAAGAGACCGGTGAGGAAGGTGAAGTAGAAACGGGATGCCCCTTTTACCCGAGGTGTCCGTACAGAAAAAAGGAATGCCTTAAGTTTGACGTGGAGCTTTTAGAACTCTCTGAGAGCCATAGGGTTGCCTGCATTCTTTACTCTTAAAGGCGTATAAGCAACCGTATAGACAAAGACCTTTTCTGCACCACCCTTCTTTAGGAGCTCTGAGATTTCATCTGCAGTTGCTCCCGTTGTAAAGACGTCGTCAAAGAGGAGAACTCTCTTTCCAAAGAGTTCAGATAGGTTTTTAACCCTAAAGAGTCCCTTAACGTTTTCCCTCCTACTCTTAAAGTCCAAGCCCGACTGCTTCTCTCCCTCAAAGGGCTTCTCAAGGAGAGGTCTATATTCAACGCCCGCTCCCTTTAAAATCTCCTCAGTCTGGTTAAATCCCCTTTCCCTAAGGGTAGACTTGTGAACCGGAACAGGAACAACTAGATTGGCGCCTATCTCCTTAATTACCCCTTTAAGGTGCTCGGAAACCTCCCTTCCAATCTCATAGGCAACCGGTCTAAAACTGTTAAACTTCAATTCTCTTATAGCAACCTCAGGAAGGCCTTCATAAAGGGTATAGTAGAAGAGGCCGTCAAAGGAGAAACTTCTATTTTCCTTTAAACACCTTAAACAGAGCTCACCGTTTCCCGGAAGGAGCTCTAAAGGGTGACCGCAGTTTCTGCACTTTCTACCACTATACTTCCTAAATCCCCTCTCCCAACACTCTTTACAGGCAACAGCCCTGTGGTTAAGGAAGAGGAAAGAACCGCAGACTGAACAGAAGGAAGGAAAGAGGAGGTCAAGGAGAGCTCCGTAAAGTTTCCCCACCAAACTTAAACTCCGTACTTCTCTATTAGAGGGGAGAGTTCTCCCAACTCCTCCTTTATATACCTTCTTATAATCTCTTCAACGTCCTCACTTGAATGGTTTAAAAGCTCAACGGCTAAAGTGCGAACCTTTTCAGGGAAGTTATTCTGCTTACAGAACTCCTCAATAGCCTTAGAGTAGTTTAGCTCTTCCCTTGAATCACTATCTCCACTCTCCTCAGCGACCGTTCTCTTAATAACTCTAAGGTAAAGTGCTTTCTCTTCAATCCTTCTGAAAAGTTCAGAAAACTTCTCAGCAGGCTCTCCAGTCTCTCTGAAAGTTATTGAGACAACGGGAGGAATAGGTTCAGATTTAACCCTTTCAAGGAGCTCCGAAATTTCCTCATGTGCCCTCTCAGAGTCGGTATTAAGGACTAGAAAAGGCCTCAAGCCCTCAATCTCAATTCTCTCTAGAGCCTTAGAGTCAACGTTAAATATGTTGAAACCCCTGCTTCCCCTCTCTGCTTCTGAGGAGTTTCTAAACTCGGTAGAACCGGCGTAGGAGAAGATGCCTTGATGGAGCCTCTCTTTCCTAAAGAGGTGAATGTGGCCGGCTGCGTAGTAACTGAACCCTTTCGGAAGTTTAGCAGCTAAAACCTCATAAGCATCAGGATGGTGTCCTGAATAGGATATAAAAGGGTCAACTGCCTGATGAAGAACTAAAACTGAAGCCCCTCTTTCCTTTGCCCTCTCTTCAAACTTATGGAAGTTCTCTTCCCTAAAGGCTTCAAGGAACCTCTTTGGTAAGTAGCGGAAGCCTGCAAAGTAAATTCCCTTAACTTCAAGTTCACCAAAAGGATCAAGGAGTTTTAAAAGACCAAGCTGAGATAGAATTTTATGGGGAGGAGCCGTTCCTTTCCTCAAAGCCCTATCGTGGTTGCCAGTTATGGCAACTACCTCAATTCCGACCTCTTTCAACCTCTTAAACTGGTCAATGGCAAAGGATAAGCTCTCAACGTCTGGATGGTAGCTCTCAAAGAGGTCTCCAGAGTGGACGAGGATGTCAACTCCTTCCTCAATAACCCTATCTACGACCAGTTTAAAGGCCTTAAAAAAATCCTCCTTCCTTTCCCTTAAGTGGTACTGAACATACCCTAAGTGGGTGTCTGAAACGTGGGCTATCTTCATTTTCCTTCCCTACTCGTAATCTACTATTACAACTCCTCCAAAGGCACCTACCCTTATTATATGGCCCCTCTCATCCTTAAAAGTAACAACTCCCGTATGTTTCTTATCTTTACTTTCCTCAAACCAGACGTAACCCTTCCCCCTGTACTCTCCAACCAGCTTACCGCAGCTGTAAACCCTAACTGTAAACTTCCCTCCGGTAACCTTTAACATCTGCTTTTCCACTTTAGTCTGCAGCTTACAAGAACACCCTGAGAAAATTAAGGGAAAGAGGGTCAACAGAATCAACTTCTTCATAGCGCCTCATCCTTCAGTTCTTCAAGAACCTCTATTAGTTTATTTATAAAGAAGATATTCTCCCTCATAGTACCGATAGTCACCCTTATATGGGTAGGGAAACCGTAACCATCCATAGCCCTTACAATTACGCCTTTCTTTAAAAGCCTGTTGAATACTTCCCTACTTGGAAAGCCTACGTCAACCAAAATAAAGTTGGCACAGGTTGGAACATACTTTAAACCCAACCTTTCAAACTCTTTATACAGGTACTTCTTTCCCTCCTCGTTTACAACCTGGGAGTGTTTGATGAACATGTTATCATCAAGGGCAGCTGCTCCGCCGACCTGGGCCGGACGGGTAACGTTGAAGGGTTGGCGGATACGGTTCATATCGGCAATTATCTCTTCCCTTCCTACTGCATAGCCGAGCCTTAAACCTGCAAGGCCGTAAATCTTTGAAAATGTCCTCGTCACGAGAACGTTCTTCTCGTAGATGTAGTCCACTCCGTTGGGAACGTCAAAACCGGAACCTACAGCGTACTCGTAGTAGGCCTCATCAAGGACTAGGAGAACGTCGTCTGGAAACTCCTTTAAGAACTCCTCAAACTCCTTCCTGCTAAAAGCCGTTCCGGTGGGGTTATTAGGATTTGCCAAGAACACAACGGCGGTATTTTCGTCTATTGCATCAAGGTGGGCTTTAAGGTCCATGTAGTAGTTATCCTTTGCCTTCACAACCTTATGGTCGGCTCCCGAAAGCTGAACAACAATAGGGTAAACTGCAAAGGACTTTTCACTGTAAACTGCGTTAAGACCGGGCCTTAAATAGGCCCTTGAAACTATATCAAGGGCTTCGTTTGAACCGAGCCCTAAAAATATATTCTCCGGCTTAACGTTCAACTTCTCAGATAGTTTCTTCTTGAGGTAGTAGGAGTTACCGTCTGGATAGCGGTTCAGGTTCTTAAGGTCTTCAATTATTGCTCTTACGGCTGAAGGACAAGGCCCTAAAGGGTTTTCGTTAGAGGCAAGCTTAACTATCTCCCTAAGCCCCAACTCCCTCTTTAACTCCTCTTCAGGCTTTCCCGGCTCGTAAACCTTAACCTTCTTTATGTGGTTTGGAAGGGAGAACATCGGAACCTCCAATTTTTGAATAGTGAAAATCTTACAAAAACTATTGTAGACTTATAGTGAACTACCTACAACTAAAGTCGTAGGCTTCTGAGGGAGTTTGGTAGGTTATCCCTACCCTTATCCCTCTGGGCGAGTTCACTCCGCCCTCTACTCCTATCCCCGCAAAAAGCAGGGATTTGGAGATACCTTCGCTTAAGTTGTAGATTCTTACTTTGACTACTTTTTTGAGTCCCGTTACAAGGTCAAACCATTTCTTCTTGAACTTCCTTAAAATGTTCCTCGCTCCGTTAACGTCTGCATTAATCAGCCCTTTAACCGGTGATAGGAAGACTCCTCTCTTTATCCTCCTTCCGTTACCCCTGCTTTCCTTTTTAACTCCCGCTCCCCTATCGCAGGAGTCGGTAACGGAAGTATAGCTCTCGTCTATCAGCTTTACTTCTATTCCTAACTCTTTGAGCTTGTATGTCAAGTATTCCGTTACCTTACCGTGAGGTAACAGCTTGAACATCTGATTCACAAGGTCAGGTAGATTGTTCTCTTTATTCTTTGATTCTTGAACTTTCCCTATCACCACCGTCTTAACGTTGTTTAAAACCGCAAGTTTTGTTATGAGGCTGCTTACCTTGTGTGCGTAGTCCCTTAAAAGGTTCTTAACGCTTTTCCAAAGTTTATGGAGTTTCCTTTCTAACTGAACCGTCGGAAGTCCTTTGTTTTTTAAGTTGTCAAGTCTTTTTTGAAGATTAAATATCCTCTTAAACTTTTTCCTGAGAAGTGTCTTTAATCCTCTACCGTCTATGATGTAGGAAACTGGATTTCCCTCTACCACGCAGGTCGCAAAGTTTGAAATCCCGTAGTCTATTGCTAATACTTTGTCTCCTTTGGTTTCAACTTCTGGAATTTCTTTCTCATACACTACCACCAGCTTAAAACTTACGCAACCGTAGGACTTATACGGAACTACTTGAACGTTGAGAACTTTAAGGTTCTCTAAGTCCTTATACTCTGTCTCTATCCATAGGTATTCAGAAGAAAATCCAAATTTTTTGAGTAGGTGTTCTTTTAAGCTCTTTGATAGTGAGAGTCTTATCCTGCTTCCTTTAATCCTGAATCCTGTTTTGTCCCATGTTACTACTCTATGAGGTGTTTCAGGATTTACGTAACTTGGCGGTTTGACGGTTTCTATTCCCTTCTTTTTGAATTTTTCAGGATTTTCTAAAAACTTGAAAAAGTTTTTCCATCCTCTTGACAGTTCGTCAAGGACTATCTGAGCAGAGCGAGATTGTAAAGAACGTAAGTGTAAGGATTTATCTTTGAGTTTGTTGTATAGGTCAAATATGTAAGGTTTTGCTAATTTGTTCTTTACGAGATAGTTAGCTTGATTCCAGAGTCTTCCAGCGTGGTAGGTGAGGTATCCAAGTATTACCTGCTGTTCTATACTTAAGTGCTTTAGTTCAAAAACTATAGCTCTCTTTACTTTCCTTGACATTCTTCTATGTATCTCCTAATCGTTTCAGCAGATACATTTCCAGCAGTTCCAACATAGTAAGAAGATGTCCAAAGGTGTCCATCCAAGAGTTTCTTTTTAAGCTCCGGAAATTCTTTAAATAGCTTCCTCGCTGTTATTCCCTTGAACAGTTTCACAAGGGTAGCTGGAGCAAACTTTGGATGAGCGGAAACGAAAAGGTGAACGTGGTCAGGCATTATCTCAAGTGCAAGTATCTCAAAAGCATATTTATTCGCTATCTCATGAATTAGGGTTTCCAGTCTTTCTGCTACTTTTCCTACCAAAATTGACTTCCTGTATTTCGGTATCCAAACTATATGGTATGCTGTATGATAGACACAACCCTTGGTGCATTTAGCTTTTACCATACTCTTATGGTATACTATTGCTGAATCAAAGTCAACGTCCCTTCAGGGTGTCGGGCTGTATCCCCGCTTTGAAAAACTCATGTTTAGCCCGTCGTTTTTCTATAATAGGGTTTTGGAGGGAATATGAAAGTAGAGTTTGAACTAAAAGAGCTAATGGAAAAACTAGGACTAACTGTATCAACTGCAGAAAGCTGCACAGGAGGACTCGTCGCTGCAAGGATCGTAAACGTTCCCGGCAGCTCCAGCTACTTCATGGGAGGAGTAGTAGCCTACGACAACAGAGTAAAGATGAAGGTTCTCGGGGTTAGGGCGGAAACTCTGTTAAAGTTCGGAGCTGTAAGTCAGGAAACTGCAAGGGAGATGGTTTTAGGAGTAAAGGAGCTCACCGGAACCGACTGTGCAGTTTCAACCACAGGTATTGCCGGCCCCTCTGGAGGGAGCCCTGAGAAGCCGGTAGGTCTAACCTTCATAGGAGTTTCGGTTAAGGACAGGGTAGAGGTATTCAAGTTTATCTTTGAGGATAAACACCCAGACCCGGTAAAGAGGAGGAACGCAATAAGGAGAAAGACAGCCAAAAAGGCAATTCAACTTCTAACCAAAATGTTGAAGGAGGAGCTCTAAGGGGGAACCTTTGAAGGCGGTTTTAATACTGGGAAGTAACTTAGGAAACAGGAAAGAGAACATAGAAAGGGCAATTGACTTAATAAAGAAGTTTGTAGGAAACGTCTTAAAGGAGAGCTCCCTCATTCAAACTCCCCCTTTTGGCATTAAAGAGCAACCTCCCTTTTTAAACAAGGGAGTCTTGGTTGAAACTTACCATCCGCCCTTTGAGCTCCTAAATCTTTTAAAGTGGATAGAGAAAAGGGTTGGTAGATACCCTACCTACAGGTGGGGACCGAGAGTTATAGACGTAGATATAGCTACGTGGGGAAATTTAACAGTGGATACAGAAAAACTAAAACTCCCCCACCCGGGCCTAAGGGAGAGGGAGTTTTTCAGGAGAATTTATAAAGAATTAACTAAACGAGAACTTCCTCTTTAACAGGTTTTAAATCATCAAGCCAGCCTGCATTGGGAGTTAAGAGTCTCTTAAAGAGCTTTCCAACCTTCTTTGGATCTTTACACTGGTGGTACTTTAAGTAAATCTCATTTCCAATAATTCCTACAATCTCAATCTTTCCAGTTTTGTGGGACATTATGTACCTAAAGCGCTTTGCATGGCCGTCAAGTTTCTGCTTTGCCTTCTCAACGATCTCATAACCCTTCTTAAGGGGAACCTGAAAGTGGGTCTTAACCCTCTTAACGGGCCTACACTGGAAGACGTAGTAGGGTATAACCCCAGCTGAAGTTATCTCCTTCATCAAAGTTGAAAGGACATCAGGATCGTCGTTAACTCCCTTTAGAAGGACCGTCTGGTTACTTACGGGAACACCGCTCCTAATTAAAGAATCAACGGCCCTCCTTGCCTCCTTTGTTACCTCATTGGGATGGTTAAAGTGGGTTACAAGGTAAACTCTCCTTTCGGGAGTTGAGTACTTAGAGAGTACCTCAAGGAGCTTACTATCTTCATAAATCCTCATAGGGTAGAAAACCGGAACCCTGCTACCAAACCTAATAAACTTTAAGTGAGGAATTTTTGAAAGTTCTGATAGGAAGTACTCAATAACGTCGGTTGGAAGGACGAGGGGGTCTCCTCCTGAGATAAGGACGTTCGTTATCTCAGGGTGCTCTTTAATGTACTCAACGGCCCTATCAAAGAGCTTTAGGGTCTCGTTCGTCGGAATTCCTACCAGCCTCTTCCTAAAGCAGTGGCGACAGTAACCGGCACACCTGTTTGTTACGAGGAGGAGGGCCGTCTCCCTGTACTTGTGCTGAAGGCCGGTTAAAACTGTATTCTCCTTCTCTCCACTGGTATCGTAAGAACCGGAAACGTCAAGCTCATCAACGCTGGGGAATATTATGTTCTTTATCGGGTCGTTTGGGTCACTCCAGTCTATAAGGCCTGCGTAGTAATCTGGAATAAACATGGGGTGTCTTTCAACAACTTTTTCAAGCCTTTTCTTCTCATCCTTGGGAATTTTAAAGTTAAAAGCCCTCTCCACCTCTTCTATTGAGCTAAATCCGGGAATCTGCACTGGAACACTCCTTTAATTAAGGTTTGAACTTGCCTAAGTTAGGCGGTGGCGAACAATATAAGTAGTTCTAATAACTTAGTTAGAAATATATTTGCAAAAACGCTAAACGCAAGTTTTTTTCAAGTTAAAACGCCTACAGATACAACGTAAACGGGAAGTTCGCTCCTCTTAAGACTCAAGAACTCTTGAAGGTCAAAGTCGTAAAAGGCACCTATGCCGCAGGCACCGTGATTTAGGCTCTCTGAAGAGAGGTAAAGGTTCTCTCCGAGAGCTCCTGCTTCAAGGAGAGCTCCCCTATACTGCCGGCAGTTTAAAACTCCTTCAAAATCAAGAGTAAAGATAACGTTAAAGTTTGCAAGTGAAATAAAGCGCTGAGAGAGACAGAGGGCTGAAATTTCCCTTGAGAAATCTCCCCTCCTGTAAAGGGCAAGTTCCCCATCCACTACCGTGTAGATGCCGTCCTCCAGACCCTCAACGTTCTTAACCTGGACGAAGAAGTTTAACCTCGGGAATCCCCAGTCGGAAGGGAAACACAGGAGGGACGACTCTAAAATCAGCTTAAAGTCCTCAAAGGGCATTTCACTCCCGGTAAAATCCCTCCTTGAACGCCTCTTTAAAATCGTCTGAGAAAGGGGTAAGGAGTGGGCTTCCGGAATGCCCTGAACCGGTTCAGGGAAAGGTCTAAAGAACTCGCAGGAATCAATCTTTCCGTCAAGGTGGGCGTTAACTATTTCAGGTTCATAGATAGGCTTTCTTAAAACTGGAATTGACTTAGGAAAGGAAGAGGTTAGAATGACTTCATCTCCCAAGTACAGGGACGGTTTACCGGGTAAAAGGGCACAGAGGACAAACTCGTTCTCTCCGTCAAGGCCTAAAAGGGAGTTAACAGAATCGTCCCTGAAGAGGGAGAGTGCGGTTCCTTCAACACCTATAGAGCGAAGGTAGGCAACACCGTTAGAGACCATATGGCCAGAATCAAGGAGGCAGTAGCGGTAAGCCCTTGTCCTGTACTTCCAGGCGCTCCTTCCATAAATGGTTGATACCAAAGCGACGAAGTTTCCGGGTATTTGACAGCAGAGGGCATTCTCAAAGGCCTCCCTGTAGTTCCCCTCTAAAAGGAGCTCCAAAGAGTGGTCTAAAGGCTGATAGTGGTAAATCCCGTTTGGAACTTCAGAAAGCCCCTCAACAAACAGGTAGAGCTCAAAGGGGTATAGAGCTCCAGCAGAAGGGGTAGCCCTAAAGCCGAAAGGCTCTCCGTGAAAGTTTTCAACCTTTGTAATTCCGTTCATTGAAAAGCAAAGATTGGAAAGCTCCTGAAAGTCAATTTCTTCAGCTGCAGCCTCACTGCAAAGCCTGTAGAGCGTATCTACGGTTTCCCCTGTAAACCCTTTAAAAGGTAAGAGCTTAAACTTCCTAACTTCAGGGTAAACCTTAAAGGGACTCGGGTAGTTGCTCCAGTCGAGGAAGTGGGGCTTCCTCAAACTCTCAAGAGTATGGGCGGTCTTTACGTGGTAGTTAAAACAGGTAGACATAAACCCTCCAAGAAAAACTTAAACAATTGAGATTTTACACCTTCTCGGATTAAAACATACAACCAAAGCAGAACTTCACTTTGCCCTTGCAAAGGATAAAAGTTTATTTTAGATTAATTGACAACCAATTTTAGATAACCTATATTTAATATTAGAAGCACGAAATTCAAAAGGAGGAAACGATGAACTTAATGGAGCTGAGAGAAATACAGGCTTTAAATACACTGGTGTTTGAGACCCTAGGACAGCCTGAAAAGGAGAGGGAGTTTAAGTTCAAGTCCCTCAAGAGGTGGGGACTTGACCTGATTCTTGGTAAAAAAGGCGGTAAAGAAACGTTTTTCGTAGCAGAGTACGGAAAGAGGAAGAAGGGAGACGTATACGAGGAGGAGGGAGTTCAGTACGAAGTAAGCGAAATACTTGAGGAGCTCCCAAAGAATAAAAAGCTCTTTGCTCACATTGAGATGGAAAACGGAAGGGCTTACCTTGTGGGAGAGCTGAGAGAAGGTGAGAACAACATAGAGATTTTAAGGCTTCCAGCTGCTTCTTTACTCCTTGCTTACTTTAAGAAGCACAGACTCCACCACTTAATTGAGGCCTTAAGGAACGTTGGAACTGCAACAGAACTCGTAAAACAGAGGGGACAGGAGGGTAAACCCTATCCTTTTGAGAAACTCCCCAACGTTGCAAGGCGCTTTCTGAGAGAAGCGAAGAAAGTTGAAAAAGAGGCAGGCTTTGGAAGGGTAGCCCTTGCCTACTTCGGGGAAAACAAGGACGGAGACGCCAGGTTCAGAGTTTCCTGGTTGCTACCTACCATCGCCCTCTTTGAAATAGACATAGCAGAAAAAGCAGACAAGATATTGGCAGCCTTTAAGTAGGAGGAGAGAGATGGAGCTCTTAACCTGGACTCCGGTGATTTTCAGCAGAAAAGGTTTTCCCCGGGACGAGGCGGGCAGGCCCTTCCTCCCCGGAAACTCCATAAAGGAAGCGATAACCAGTGCCGTAATCTACTACTACATAAAGAAGGATAAGGATATTGAAAATAGGGTAAAGGCCTACCTCCTTAAGAAAGGACTAAAACCAAGTGAGGTAATTGACAGGATAAAGGAGATAATCCTTGATAAGTACCCGGTCTTAAACGGCCTTGAAATCCCGGAAAGGCTTGACCTTTCAAAGGGAGAAGTTTACGAAACCAGAGCAGAGGTTTTTAACTTAAAGAAGTGGGAAGATGAAGAAAGCTTTAAAGTTGAAGTCTTTAAGGGAGTTGTAGAGCTTCCCATCTCCTCACCATACCTTGAGAAGTTAAAGGCGGCAGGCCACTCCTTCTGCGAAGCTCTAGTAAGAATGGAGATGGGAATGCTCAAAGACCACCCTCTAGTTGAAACCTTCTACAAACCTCTACTTAACGACATGAAAAAGTGGGAGATTCCCCTGAGAGTAGGTATGTGGACCGAAGTTAAATTCAAGGGGCATCTCCTCTTCTTCTGGAGGATTAAGGAAGTAAGGAACGCTCTAATGGAGGAACTGAAGGTAGATATAAGACCTACGAAAGTAATCTACCTTCCAAGGGAGAGGTGTACAACAGGCTGGTGTGAAGCAAAACTATAAAACCATATAAAGGAGGTGTGCCATGGCAGTAAAGAGGGATGAGAAGAAGATGGCAAACTTAACGAGGCAACTCAGGAGCATCATTGCCCAAATTGAGGCCCTAAGGGTTGAAATTGCTCAGCTTGACGTACTCGTCTCCGAGTACAGGTCAACAATCACAACCCTTAAGAACTTAAAAGACCTTGGGGCAGGTAAGGAAGTTCTCCTCCCTGTTGGAAGGATAGCACAGGTCGGAGCAAAGCTTGAAGAGGTTGACAAGATTGTAATCAACATTGGAAGCGGAATCAGTGTGGAGCTCCCCTTTGACGAAGCAATCCAGCAGATTGAGAAGGAAATTGTTGCAGTCCTTGCCCTAAGGGAAGCCCTTGAAAAGGCCATGGTTGAGCTCTACGCAAGGGTTGAGGAGCTCAGCCAGAAAATAAGGGAGCACGGCCACGCGGAGGCCGGAGGGGAGGAGAAGAATGAAGGAGAGGAAAAGTAAGGAGGAAGTGGCAGAGTTCCTCAAAAACCTACCTGAAGGGCGGAAAATCTACTACAGGTTCGGCAACCTGATGGTTGAAGTGAGTAAAGAAGAAGCCTTAAAACTACTAGAGAGGGAAGAAGAGGGGGAGGAGTAAACCTCCCCCTTAAACTTTAAAACCAGGAGGGAGAAATGAGAAAACCTGCAGCGATACTAACGCTCGTCGGATTTGTAATGCTTCTTTTAGGGTGGGCAGTAGGAACTTTCTTTACGGAGAGAACAGTCGCTAAAGCAATAGCAACAATTCCAGCCTCACCTATCGTTTTAAACGCTAAGTACGATAAGGAAAAGCACTCAATCTTTTACTCCGTTTTGAACCCTGGAGGAACGCCCCTTACGGTCGTTGAAGAGTCCTTTGTCTTTACTCCGGGAAGTGAGAGTAAGGAGAAGGGTTACGTCGTTTCCCACATTCCAGTCCACGTAGTCTTACCTCCAGGGGTAGTAACAACGGTTGAGCTAAAGCTTAAGGCAGGAACTGAAAAACTTCACGTTGGAGATGCGGTACTTGCCACGTTTACCTACGTCCATCCACTCTCAAAGGACCTATACAGCGTAATCCACCCCTTTACTATGGGTGTAAAGGGTGAGAACAAAAAGGAGGTCAAGAACGGGAAGGAGGGAGGTAAGTAATGGAAAGAGTAGTTTGGTGGATAGCCCTAACGCTATTTATCCTTTCAATAGCTCTAGGGCTATTTGTACTAGCAGTTACAGTAGCTTCAAATCCTGAGGCTGCAGCCTTCGTCCTTGGCCTTTTAGGTTTTTGGCTCTTTGCAAACAGGCTGATTTTTGGATTCGGCCAGATTGCAAACTTAGCAAGCTCCTTCGTTGAGGGAGAGGAGGTTGAGAAGGAAGAAGTAGCTAAAAAGGTTGCCCAGAGCCCCGAAGAGGCTAAGCTCAGAGGACTTGAGGAACTGAGCGTAGCGGCTCTACTTGCAATTTGGAGGAGCTCCCTTGAACCCTTTAAGTATGCTTACTACTTAGGTTTCTTCCTCCTTTTCCTCTTTGCCCTCATGTTTGAGCTCAACATAATTTCATCTCTCGTTATCGGGCCGGTCGTAGAAGCCCTAACACTCGGTGCCTCTATTCCTACAGTTTTGGTATGGGGACTGGAGCTCCTATCCGGCTATTACTTATCAAAAGCCCTTGAAAAAGCAGTTAAAGAGATAGAGAAAACTGAAGGAGAGAAAAAAGAAGAAAAATAAAAATTCCTTCCTACCTTTAAGGGCCCTATATTAGGGCCCTTTTTTTATCCTTAAAGCTACATCCTATAATTTCCGATGGAAGAGTTGCTTTTTCGCTATAAATTAAATCTCAAGAAAGCTTAAAAACGGAGGAGAGAGATGGAGGACTTCATCAGCAGGAACTACAAGTACGACTTCTCTATGTGCAGCGAACCTATAGAGCTTGTAGCGGACGACTACGACATGGCTGAGTTCTTTGAAAGGTTGGTGGGTCTAGTTGAACCTGTTGGAGAGGACGGGGTTAAAGTTGAATGCCCATACTGCGGAGCTCCATTAGCAGTTATCTACCCAGATAGAGTAGAAGAGACACAAAACGAACTCTACTTTGGGGAAGACGACGAACCCTTTACAGACCTAATAGAGATGATTGAGGAACTTGTTAGGGAGAGGAAATTTAGAACTGCTATAGAGGTAATTCAGAGGAGCGGAGAGTGTGAGAAGTGCGGGAACACCTACGCAGCTTTAAAGTTTGTAATTCCGACCACAACAAACTTTGACAGTGTAGATGAGCTGAGGGAGTTTTACGAGAAAGCCCTAAAAAACGGGGATAAGGAGTACTACTACAGGGAGCTCCCAGACGTAGCATTCGTCGGAGTGAGGATTCTCTACGAAGGCGAGGAAATTTGGGAGATAGAAACCCTTCCCTTTGTCTACGACGAGAACATTGAGTTCACCTGCGTATTTAAGAAGCTCTACGAGATGGTAATGGCGGAGGAGATATGAAAGGAAATTGCCGTCCCCTCTCACTCATAATAGGAGTGTATGTTGCCGGGGCGGCAATTACTTTACTTTCCCCATTAACAGGAGATCCAGCGCTCTATGGAGCGCTAACCAAAAGTATAGTAGAAAATCTCTCACTAGTCCCAAGATTTTCAGACGTATTTTACTTAAACAAACCACCTCTTCTTTTTTGGCTTAATGCATTAATAGTTTCTTTATTAAAGCCTCATTCCTACGGGGAAATAACAATAGTTTATAAACTTCTATCTATTTTGTTTGGAGCTCTCTCAATAGTTTTAACTTACCAGATAGGGAAAGAGCTTTTAAATAAAAAAATTGCCCTTTGGAGCGCTTTAATTCTTGCTTTAACTCATGAATTTATTCATTGGAGCAAAACTTTTAGGTTTGAAAGTCTCTATACTTTCTTCATTCTTATGTCTTTCTTTTCTTACTTAAAGTTTTTAAAAGAGGGAAAGATTAACTGGGTAACTTTAACAACACTTTCTATTTTTTTTACATTCCTTGCAAAAGGAAGTTTTGTAGTTTTCAGCTTTTTAGCCATTCTTTCCCTTTCATTTAAAGAGAAAAAAATTAAATTAGGCGGTTTAGTCTCACTCTTATCTAGCATAGTTTTAATTATCTTCTTCATTTTCCTATATGAGAAGGTAGCTCCCGGCTTTACAAAAACCCTCTTTATTAACCAAACCGCTGAAAGACTTACTGGAAGTTTTGGCCATCAACCATGGTTCTATTATGCTAAGAAACTCTTAAAATCATATCAACCATGGCTACTACCTTCAATAATCGGGCTATTCATTTTAGTAAAAAGGAAAATATACGCCCTTCCTATCTTCATAGTAGTTTCTTTTTTTCTTTTAAATCTCTCCTCCCAAAAGCTTACAAGATACCTCTTTTTCCTTTATCCTTTCTTATCAATAAGTGCTGGAACAACTGTAGTTGAAATCCTTGAAAAACTTAAAATAAACCCAGATAAATTCCTTAAAAATATGGCAATTATAACTTTAATCCTCCTTTCAACAGCTAGTATATTAAAAGAATTTGGTTCAAAGAAACACAAAGCTCGTATAGAAGAAATCCAAAAAATCTGTGAACTAGCTAAAAGTGAACTATGCATATACTACCCTTGGAATTCCCCCATAAATAGAGAAGTAGACTTGTTCTACCTATACTGTAATAATAAAATTAAATTCCTTACAAAAGAAAACTTTAAAAACTGTAAATGGATAGTTAGCCTAAAAGATACTACACCTAAAGAAGAACTTAACCCCTACTTTATAGGGAAAAACTTTATTCTTTATAAAGGAGAAAAACAATGAAGAGACTACCCGTAGTAGCAATAGTAGGAAGGCCAAACGTCGGTAAGTCTTCCCTCTTTAATAGGCTCCTTGGGAAGAAGGTAGCAATAATTGACGACACCCCGGGAGTAACGAGGGATAGGATAGTCCAAGAAGCCGAAATAGACGGCCACAGAGTAATTCTGGTTGATACTGGAGGAGTAGTTGAGAAAGACGCCCACCAGTTCGCAAAGGAGACAACAGAGCAGGCAAAGAGGGCAATGGAAGAGGCCGATGTAATAGTTTTTGTAGTTGACGGAAAGGAAGGGGTGAACCCCCTTGACCTAGAGGTTGCAAAAATCTTAAGGAAGTGGAAAAAGCCAGTAATCTTAGCCGTCAATAAGATTGATGAACCCTTTATGGAGGACAGAGTATACGAGTTCTACCAGCTTGGATTTGACGAAGTAATTCCAATATCAACGATTCACAAGATAGGGATTCAAACCCTGAAGGAGAAAATCCTTGAAAAACTCCCTCCAGAGCTTAGAGAAAACGCAAAGAGGGAACAGGAAAAAGTAGAGAAGAGAGAAAAGGCCGAGAGGTTAATTTCGGGGGAGGAAGAAGAGGAACTTACCTCCCTTCAGGAGACTCTAGAGAGGGGAGAAGAGTACGAAATAGAGGAAGAGGAGAAAGAGCCGATAAAAGTAGCCATAGTCGGTAGGCCTAACATGGGTAAGTCCACGCTCCTTAACGCTTTAGTAGGCCAAGAGAGGGCGATAGTTAGCGACGTTCCTGGAACCACAAGGGATGCAATAGACACATACGTAAAAATCGGGGATGACGAGTTCATTTTCATAGATACTGCTGGAATAAGGAGAAGAGGAAAAATCAAAGACATAGAGTACTACTCATACTTAAGGGCCCTTGACGCAATAGATAGGGCCGATGTAGTTGTTCTCCTGATTGATGCAGAAGAGGGACCAACCGATAGGGACGCAAAGATTGCCGGAATTGCCCTTGAGAAGTTCAAACCTATAGTAATTGCCGTAAATAAGATAGACAAGCTAAAGGACCAGAAAGACTGGGAGAGAATTCATAGGGAACTTGACTTAACCTTTGACTTCATCCCCTTTGCTCCGAGAGTCTTCATCTCGGCTAAGGAGAGAAAGGGCCTTGATGAGCTCATTAAACAGATAAAAGACCTCTACTCCCAATACACAAAGAAGGTAACAACAGGAAAGTTCAACAGAGTACTAAGAGAACTTATGGAAATTCACCAACCTCCAGTCTACAAGAATAAGGTAGTTAAGATCTACTACGGAACTCAAGTTAAAACAAAACCTCCTACCTTTCTCCTCTTCTCCAACTACCCTGAGGGGATTCCAAAGTCCTTTAGGAGGTTCTTAGAAAATAGACTGAGGGAGGCCTTTGGATTTAACAAGATTCCCATTAGAATTGTCTTTAAGAAAAGGAGTTAGGAGGGAAAAGTGAAAGTACTTGGGATAAACGGCTCCCACAGGAAAGGCTCAACGCTAATCCTACTTGAAGAAGCCTTTAAAGAGCTTGAAGGCTTTGATACAGAAATCATTTCTCTCTGCGACTATACGCTTGAATACTGTAAAGTCTGTAACGCCTGTAAAAGAAACGGAGGGGTCTGTATCGTAAAGGACGGTTACCAGGAAATAGAAGAGAAGATGAAAGAGGCAGACGCAATAATAGTAGGTTCTCCAGTCTACTTTGGCCCAATAACCGGAATGCTTAAAACTCTCTTTGACCGTTCAAGGACCTTAAGGGTTAATTGGGAGTTGAAAGATAAGGTATGTGCCGCAATTGCTGTAGGAGCAACCAAACACGGAGGACAGGAACACACACTTCAGGCGATACACGCTTGGGCTTTAATACACGGAATGATTTTAGTTGCAGACTCAGACCCAACCGCCCACTTTGGAGGAGCGGCTACAGCAAAGCAGGTTGAGGACTCCTTTGAGATTGACGAGTGGGGCTTGAAAACTGCAAGGAGCGTAGGAAAAAGGGTTAGAGAAGTTTTAACTATGCTGAGGAAGTAGTGGTAATAGTTGGAACCAGCGGATACTACTACCGCGAGTGGGTAGGAAGGTTCTACCCTGAAGGCCTTCCTACCTCCCGCTGGCTTGAGTTTTACAGCCAACACCTTAACGGACTTGAGGTTAACTCAACCTTTTACAGACCTCCAAGCGAAAATTCAGTAAAAAAGCTTTTAAAATACCCTCTTTACTACAGCCTAAAGCTCTGCAGGGAGATAACCCACAAAAGGAGTTTAAGAGAAGAGCTCCTAACTCCCTTCTTTAGGGCAAAGGAAATACTGGGGGGAAAATTAATTACTTTACTTGCTCAATTTCCCCCCTCTTTCAAACCGAAGGAGGCTGAATTCCTATTTAAACTGATTGAGGTTTTTAAAGAAAAGGGAATAGCAGTAACTGTTGAGTTGAGAAACCTAGAGTGGGAAAGAGGACTGAAAGAGCTAAAGGATAGGAAAATTCCCGTAGCCTGCATCAGCTTTCCCGAAAAACTAAGTTGGCTGAAGAAGTGCGTAAAAACGGAAGAGATTACTTACCTGAGGCTCCACGGTAAAGAGGAACTCTACAGGGGGAGCTACAAGGAGGAGCTCCCAAAAATAGCAGACTGGATAAAAAAGAGCCCTTCAAAGAACAAATTAATCTTCTTTAACAATACTATGGGAAAGGCCTTTGAAGATGCAGTGGAACTCTTAAAACTTCTCTCTTGACCTGCTCAAGGGTATCAGTCAAGAAGAGATGAAAGGAGAAAGATTAAGAAAGAAACGAGTGTAATAGTTGCTCCAGACGGAGCATCAAGGGAAAAAGAGACGAGAATTCCAAGAAGGCTTGAAAGGAAACCAAAAAGGACTGTTAAGGTAAAGAATTTGGAGTAACTTCCTGCAAGCCTAAAGGCAGATGCAGCAGGCATAACGAGGAGAGAAAAGACCAAAAGGGCACCTACAGCTTTAAGAGAAAACGTAATAACCAGAGCAATCAAAAGGCTCATAAGGAAAGTGATCAACTCAACCTTGTAGCCTGAAGCCTTTGCAATTTCTTGACTAAAGGAAATTAAGTAAATTTCCCTCCAGAAGATAAAGAAGAAGGAGAAAACTATAAGTGTAGTAACAGTGAGGAGAAGGAGGTCCACATCTGTAACGCTTAAAGGACTGCCGAAAAGGTAAGAAAGGGCTGAGGAGCCGTAAGCCCCCGAAAGGCTTAAAAAGATTACTGCAAGGGCAACGCTCGTTGCAAAGAGAGCTCCCATCGTTGCATCAAAGTGAAGCCCCCTTTTAAGCTGAAGGAACCAGATAATAATAGATGAGAGCAGAGCAAAAACTAAGGCAGTAAGAGTCGGATTTACCCCTAGGAATATTCCAAAGGCAACGCCTGCAAGGGCAATATGGGCAAGTCCTGCCCCTGCAAAGCTCATCTTCCTCAAAATAACATAGGAACCAACAGCTGAACAGGTTAATCCGGTTAAAACGGCGGAGATTAGGGCTTTAACTCCAAAGCCGTAAGAAAGGTAGAGGAAGGGATTATGAAACATCTACCCTTCCTTACTTTGGAGTTTCTTTAGGTACTCCTGGGCCTTTTTATGCTTAACAACATCGCCAGTTTTGTAGTAAATGGCGTACTCTGCAACGTTTGTAGCGTGGTCTCCAACCCTCTCAAGGGACTTAACTACCAAGATTAACCTTACTGCAACATCTGCAGTCTCAGGGTTTTGCCTTGACATCTCTATCAGTTCGTTGAAGAGCCTCTCATAGAAGCTGTCAACGATGTCGTCTTTGTCTATTACCTCCTTTGCAAGCTCTACGTCTCCCCTTAAAAGGGCCATTATAGAGTCTTTCAACATGTCAGAGACAACCTTTAACATTCTGGGAAGGTCAACGTAAGGTTTTAAAGGTGGGAGCTCCGAAAGGTAAATGGCAGTTTCACAGATATCACGGGCAAGGTCCCCAACCCTCTCAAGGTCAACGATACTCTTTAAAACTGAGACAACAAACCTTAAGTCTGTAGCCTCAGGGGAGTAGAGCGCTAGAATCCTTATACACCTCTCCTCAATCTCTATCTCCTTAAGGTCTATAAGCCTATCGTACTCATAGGTTGCCTTCGCCTTTTCCTTATCCCTCTCCATTAAAGCTTCCATGGCATCGTTTATTATCTTCCTGGCCATATCGGCCATCTCTATGAAGCTCTTCTTAAGTAAGTCCAAGTCTTCCAGGTAACGCTCAATCATCCTCTCCTCCACAGTTTAAAAGGGCTATTATTCTATTTATAGCATCGGAAACCGTCTCAACCTTCCCGTAGCCGGGGAGTTCCCCAATCTCTTTAAGTTTAAATGAAAGCTCGTCTAAACCTAAAGGCTCATTAGCCCTGTAGAAGACCAGCCTTTCAAGGAGGGGGAAAAGGTGATTCTCAAACAGGTAAACCCAAACTCTCAGCCTGTTACTGCTTACTTCCTCCCTCTCCAAAAGGCCCATCAGGTAGTCTATTAAGGTCTCCTCTTCAGTTCCCAAAAGGGCGTTCTTAAAGGATAAAAGTCTATCCCTAAACCTCTCCCTCCAGGTCGGAACCCTAAAGTCTAAAGTATCCCAACCGGGCAACTTTCCCTTAAAGAACCTTAAAGCCTCCTCTTCAAAGGGAAATTCCTCATCCTCTTTACCAAAGTTCAAACAGCTCATAGACTCTCCTCTTTAACAGGCCTTGAAAGGAGCTCCTCCATAACCTCCTTTGGAGAACTCCCTTCATAAACTATTCTATAGACCGCCTCAGTTATCGGCATCTCTATTGAGAACTTTTTAGAGAGTTTAACGGCCGCCTTTACAGTATAAACTCCCTCTACTACAAACTTACCGTTAACACCTCCCTCTCCCCTACCAATAGAGAGGCCAAACTGCCTGTTCCTTGAAAGGTCTCCAGTACAGGTTAAAACCAAGTCTCCAAGGCCCGAAAGGCCGTAAAAAGTTTCCTCCCTTGCCCCAATCGCTTTCCCCAGCCTCTTTATCTCGTGAAGGCCCCTCGTAATTAAAGCCGCACGGGCATTGTTCCCAAGCCCCATTCCGTCTGAAATTCCCGTAGCTATGGCTATTACGTTTTTAAGAGCCCCTCCAAGCTCAACGCCTAAAACGTCGTCACTCGCATAAAACCTAAAGCTCTTTGAATTGAGCTCCTCAACAACCTTAAGGGCCCTACTGGACGATAGGTTAGAAATAACTGCAGCTGCCGGTAAGCCCTTTGCAACTTCAAGGGCAAAGGTCGGCCCCGATAGAACGAAGTAGTTATCAGACGAACCGAAAACTTCCCTGTAAATTTGAGAGAGCGTCCTTAAACTCTCAACCTCTATCCCTTTGCTTGCACAGATTAGAGGTTTATCCTCAAGGAGAGCCCTGTTATCCTTCCAGAAACTAGAGGTATGCTGTGTAGGAATAACGGAAAGGACGTAATCTGCTCCCTCAACTGCCTCAGAAACTCTACTTGTAGCCCTAACCGTCTCAGGGTAGATAACGCCGGGAAGGAAAAGCGTGTTTTCTCTCTTTCTGTTAATCTCCTCTACTACTTCTCCTTCTCTACACCACTGAAAGACCTCAAAGCCCAACCTTCCAAAGTGAACAGAGAGGGCAGATCCCCAACTCCCAGAACCAAGAACGGCAAGCTTCAACCTTCCCCTCCGACTTCTAGGAACCTGTTACCTTCCCTCTTAAAAACCCCTGAAACCAAAATACCCTTACTCTTCAAGTGGTCCAAAACCCTTTTAAGCTCTTCCTCGTCCTTAACCAAAATCCCTACTCCACATCCCTCAAAAATCTCATCTGGAATGGGAATTGAGACACCGCCAACCCCTTTAAGCTCCTTCTCTGCCTTTAAACCTTCAGGAATTGATGGAAAGGAGATACAGTACCTGTACCTTTTAAATAAACCGGTAAACCTCAGAAAGTACTCCTTAGCATGGAGCCTAACACCTGTAGCTATAAAGAAAATCTTCTCTCCTAAACCTTTAGCTTCTGCCATATCATTCCTCTCTCAACTTCTTCAAAGCTAAGTAACCTTCGTAGAATATCCAAAGGGCAAGGAATACCTGAATAAGAGCTGCAACTCCAATAACAGTAAACTTCCACTTCAGAAAGAGCATGACAAGGGCCCAAAGAGTAATAATTCCCATAAAGAGAGCAGGTATCCCCGGAACGAACCAGTACTTTCCTTTACCGGTCTTAACAAGCCAGATCATAACTACAAAGAGGGCAAGTGATGCAATTAGCTGGTTTGTCGCTCCAAAGACCGGCCAGAGAGCCTTCCAAACGGGAAGTAACTTTCCAGTTGAAGGGTCTTTATACTTAAGAAAAACCAAAACCGCAGGAATTATCAGAGAAACGCCAGTAGCTAGAAACCTGTTCTTAACTCCCGTAAGCTCTGTGAAAACGTAACGGGCAAGGCGAGTTCCCGTATCTGTACTGGTCAAGACAAATGAAGATAAGGCAAGCATACCAAAGGCTACTCCTATATGATGGGGAACTCCAATGAAAGACATAAAGTTCCCTATACCTGCTCCGTAAATTGCCGCAACGTTCTTCTTCAAAACTTCAAACTCACTCGTAGTTAAAGTCATAACGAAGATAATAGACATAACAGCAACTACTCCCTCAAGGAGCATTGCTCCATAGCCTACGGTAAGGGCATCAGGCTCCTTGTCAAGCTGTTTTGAGGTTGTTCCAGAGCCAACCAGGGAGTGAAAGCCCGAAATGGAACCACAGGCAATAACAACAAAGAGGAGGGGAACAAGGGGGCCTATATCGCTGTTAAAGCCAAAGTAAGGAGGAAGGTTAGAACTCACCTTTCCAAAGGATAGGAGGATTCCAAGGCCCGCTCCAAGGAGAGCTCCGTAAAGGAGAAAGCTTGAGAGGTAGTCCCTCGGCTGGAGTAAAAGCCAAACAGGGGTAACTGAGGCCACCGCAACGTACACAAGGAGGATAACGTTCCAAGTTGAAGGAGAGAGGTTAATTGGAAAGAGTTGCCCTATATAGACGGCTCCGTAAACTAAAACCACAAAGACAGCAGTTACCCACTTAAGGGGCAGTCTAAAGTTGTAGACGAGAATTCCAAAGATTAGGGCAAGAACTATGTAGATAATTGCGCTGGTAGCTACTCCACCGCCTATTGGGAGTTTAATTACTTGACCGTTCTCAACTACTGGAACAACGGCATTAAAGGTTATCTGAGCAACGTTTATAAAAACTGCAACTACGTAAAGGAGAGCAAGCCAGATAAAGAGTTTAAAGAGGAACCCGGCCCTCTTTGAAAGGTACTTTCCCCCTATCTCTGCAATTGAACGGGCCTTATTCCTTATTGAGGCAACGAGGGCGCTCATGTCGTGAACGCCGCCGATGAAGACGTTACCTATTAAGACCCAAAGGTAAGCAGGAAGCCATCCCCAAGAGGACGCAGCAGTTATTGGACCAACTATGGGCCCTGCACCTGCAATTGATGAGAAATGGTGGCCGAGGAGAACGGGAGCTGGAGCTGGAACGTAGTCAACACCGTCCCTCATAGTGTGGGCAGGAGTTTTATTCCTCTCAGATAGCTCAAAGACCTTTTCCCTTAAAAAACCTCCGTAGAACTTATAAGCAAGGAAAAAGACGAGGATTGAGAACAAAAAGAGGAAAACTACCATGGCTAACCTCCTGTAGGCACTATTATAACTCCCCTAAACAGCCTCTTCCCTATCCTTTAACCTCTCAATCCTCTCCTTCAGGAAGTAGTCTATTGTTTCAACCCTTATCTTTATTGAACCGGCAGGGCGGTTCTCGTCTATTTCGTGGAAGGTAAAGTATGGAGCTCCCGCCCTCTCAACTATCTCTTCAATAAGAGAGTAGATAGGCGCATCGTGGCCACACCTAAAGGAGGAAAGGTCAAGGAGAGCAAGGTTTGGATGGCCGGCTCCGTAGAGGGCTCCCCAAACTTTCCTGCTGCTGTTCTCACTGTAGGCCTTTTTCCAAACGTCCCTTATCTTAAAGGGGTTCCTTCCCCTAAAAACCTTCTTCAGGAACTCCTCCTTAATCGGGAGTGAATCTATAGTTAAAATCGGATATCCCCTCTTCTGGAGCTCCTTCGTAATACCGTGGTTTATTCCTGGGTCGTTGTGGTAAGGCCTTCCCAGAACTAAAATCCCTATCCGCCCTTCAGCCTCCAGTTTCCTCAAAACCTTCTCTCCAAGTTCTCTCATGTAGTTCTGGTAAGCTTCAAGGGCTCTAAAACCCTCTCTAACAGCTTTCCTGTTCTCACCTTTTGTCAGATCTAAAATATCCTTAAAAGCTTCAAAGAGTTCTACTTCAAGGAGTTCCTCATCGTCAAAGTGGAGGAGAGGATCAATAAACTCTACGCCGAACTTTTTAAATACATCCTCCTCCCTGGTCAAAATTGACTTAACGGTTATCGGAGTGGCCGTTACCGTTGGGCAGGCGTGGGAACCTTCAGAGTCAAGGAACATTCCCTTTAAAGTTGCTACTTTTGGAAAGAGGATAAAGTCCGGCCCTTTCTTAAGTAAATTCCTAACGTGGGCAAGGGCAATCTTACTGGGGAAACAAGGGTCAACAGCCCCTCCCTTCATCTCCTCCCTGATTAGCTCATCACTCGTATAATCAGAAAAGATAAAGTTCTCAACTCCCAAAGACTCTAAGTACCCCCTAAAGAAAGGGGCAAGTGAGTAGAAGTTTAAAACCCTCGGTATCCCAGCCTTTAGCTTCTTCCTCCTCTCAATCACACCCCTTCTTGGAATAATTCCAAAAACCTTATCTGAGTAAACTTTATTAACGGGATAGCTCTCAAAAACTTTCCTTGAAGAGATCTCCTGAAGGTTAGGGTTTTCCCTCTCCACCTCCCTCATTCTCTTAACGACCTCTTTAACCTGAGAAGCCTCAAGGACCATTCCCTTTTCACAGGGGGCAATAATGTAAAGCCTCTTTTCTTTACCCTTAGGGAAAACCTCTATAAAGGTCCTCTGACACCTGTTCGTACAGAAACTGCACCTAGTGGTCTCATCGCTCTTTACACTAAAGGAGAGGTTAAGGAGAGCCTCTATCCCTATAAAAGAGCTCCTTCCGGAGTAGTTCTTAGCTGCAAGGAGGGCCGCCCCAAAGGCACCGGCTTCACCCGTAATAGGGTGAACGAAGATTTCGGCATCTGGTACCCTCTCCTTTATGAAGTCATACTGGGCCTTAACGGCTGCAAGGTTCCTCTGGGTACCTCCCTGAAGGAGGAAACGCCTTCCCAACTTCCTCAAGTTGGGCTCTTTAACAACGTAGAGCCATATGTTCTTAGGTAAGACTTTTGCAAGGCCTGCCATTATCTCGTGGGGCTCCCAGCCTAACCTCTGGAAGTTGACTATATCCTGCTCAAGGAAAACTGCACAGCCAAAGTTAAACTTCGGAGCATACTTAGCCTTAAATGCAACGTCGGCAAACTCCTCAACTCTGTACCCGAACTTCTCTGCAGTTGACTGGAGGAAGTAGCCGTTTCCCGCTGAACACTGGGTGTTCAGCTTAAAGTCCTTAACTTCTCCGTTCCTCAGAATCATTACCTTTATATCCTGCCCGCCAACGTCAACTATAACGTCAATATCCTTAAAGAAGTGAAGGGCTGAAACGGTGTGAGCAACGGTCTCAACAATACAAACATCTGCTCCAACAGTCTCCTTTAACATCTCCTTTGCATAACCGGTTGCTCCAACAGAGAGAATCTCAAGTAAAGCCCCATCACCTTCAACTTTATCCTTTAGCTCTTTGACTATTACCTTTAAATCCTCAAGAGGGTTCCCCTTAGATAGGGTATAGGCCGTTGCAAGGAGCTCCCCCCTCTCATCTATCAAAACAGCCTTGGTAGAGGTTGAACCTCCATCAATTCCAAGGAAGGCCTTAATCCTTTCTCCTTCCTTAAACTTCTTCGGCTTAAAAGGCTTAACCTGATACCTCTTCTTAAACTCCTCTAAATCCTCCCCCGGCTTCAGAAGGCCCATCTCTCCGGTCTTCCTCTTTAAGTAGACAAGGGAGCTCCTTCTAAACTCTAAAAGGCCTTCCTTTCCTCTGTAGGGGCTCTCCTCCTCAAAGCCAAACAGGGCTGAACCGATAGCAGCGTAGAACTGGGAATTCTCAGGAAGGAGAATGGAAGAGCTATCAAAAGGAATTCCTTTCTCCTTCCAGACCTTCTCAAGGTGGTACTTCCAAGCCCCCCTTAGAGCAGGGAAGAAAGTATTTGGACCTCCGAGGAGAAGGACAACAGGCCTTAAGGTATAGCCCCTGGTTAAAACGGAAAGGTTCTGAATTACTATCGCGTTAAAGAGGGAAATTAGGAGCTCCTCCTCTGGAACTCCCGCCTTCTGGAGGGAGTTTATGTCCGTCTCGGCAAAAACTCCGCACTTTGCTGCAACAGGGTGAA